>ULXC01051201.1_pt1 | contig 95559 bp, 72 predicted proteins | sample 1960721 | NCBI WGS metagenome assembly ULXC01 (sample SAMEA4835822, study PRJEB28245) | human gut metagenome | biome: gut microbiome; material: fecal sample | place: Denmark | collected 2008
ATGGGAAAAGATATTAGAGTAATAATAATAAAGTTAGCAGATAGATTACATAATTTACGTACTTTAAAATATTTAAGAAGAGATAGGCAAATTGCTAATGCCAAAGAAACTATGGAATTATATGCTCCACTTGCAAATCGTTTAGGTATATATTCATTAAAATGGGAACTAGAAGATTTAGCTTTTAAATATTTATATCCAGAAGAATATAGAGAATTGGTTGAAGGTATAGATAAGAAGAGAGAAGAAAGACTTCAATTCATAGAAAAGATAATGGATGATATTAGGGGACAATTAAAGAAACAGAAAATAGAAGCAGAAGTTACAGGAAGAGCAAAGCACTTATATTCAATATATAGAAAAATGAAAAGAGACAATAAAACTTTAGATCAAATATATGATTTATTTGCATTAAGAATATTAGTTAATTCTGTAAAAGACTGCTATGCTGCATTAGGTGTAGTGCATGAAATGTACAGCCCAATGCCAGGAAGATTTAAAGATTATATAGCTGTACCAAAACCTAATATGTACCAATCTATACATACAACTTTATTAGGAGAAAAGGGAACTCCATTCGAAGTACAAATACGTACATGGGAGATGCATAGAATTGCAGAATATGGTATAGCTGCACACTGGGCATATAAAGAAGCAAATTATGGCAAAAAAGGAAAACAAGTTGTTACAGTTACTAAAGATAAGCTTGCATGGCTTAGAGAAACATTAGAGTGGCAACAAGATATGAAAGATCCACAAGAATTTTTAAATACATTAAAAACAGAATTATTCGAAGATGAAGTATATGTATTTACACCAAAGGGAAAAATACTAGTATTACCAAGAGATGCAACACCTATAGACTTTGCATATAGCATTCATGAAGAAATCGGAAACCACATGGTAGGATGTAAAATAAATAGTAAAATGATGCCAATAATTACAAAATTGCAAAGTGGAGATATTGTAGAAATTATGACATCAGATTCTCAAAAAGGACCTAGTAGAGACTGGCTTAAATTTATAAAAACAACAAAAGCCAAAAGCAAAATACAATCATGGTTTAAGAAAGAACAAAGGTCAGAAAATATTGAAAAAGGAAAAGATTTAATTGAAAAAGAAATAAAGAGAATTGGAATTAGTCATGATGAATTATTTAAACAAGATTATATAAATGCAGCATTAGATAGATATAAATTTAAAAACTTAGAAGATATGTATGCAAGTGTTGGATTTGGTGCAATATCACAAGTGAAAATTATATCTAGAATGTTAGAGGAATACAGAAAGAGTCATAAAGAAGAAAATATTGAACAAAAAATAGAAGAATTAACAAGTAAAAGAAAAACTGTAAAACCATCTAGCACAGGTGTTGTAGTAAAAGGAATAGATAATTGCTTAGTAAAACTTTCAAAATGTTGTAACCCAGTTCCAGGAGATAATATTATTGGATATATAACAAAAGGAAGAGGAGTTTCTGTACATAGAACAGATTGTGTAAATGTAAAAGACTTATTAAAAGAAGAAGACAGAATTATAGATGTTTACTGGTATACAGAAAAAGCAGCATCATACAATGTAGATATTACTGTATATGCAAATGATAGATCAGGATTACTTGCAGATGTAATTCAAGTTTTAAGTAATTTAAAAACAAAACTAATGGGCTTAAATTCTAAAGCAACAAAAGAACATATTGCTACAATAGAGATAACAATAGAAGTAGAAAACATAGAAGAATTAAATAAAGTATTAAAAGAACTAAGAAAAGTGGATAGTGTATATGAGGTAACAAGAAAGAAATAAAGGAGTTTTTTATGATACTAAAAAGAATAAAAGTACAAATGAAATTTGTTGGTGAAACTAATTGCTATATAATAGTAGATGAAACTCAAAAAAAAGCAATGGTAATAGATCCGGCAGGAGAGGTTCCTAAAATTATAGAAATTTTAGATACCTTAGGGGCAGAATTAGTATATATTTATTTAACTCATTGCCATGCTGATCATATAAATGGCGTAAATGAGCTAAAAAAAGAAAAAGGAGGAAAAGTCCTTATTCACAGAAAAGGAAGAGAAAACTTAGAAAACAGAGTTCCCGTGCTTGCAGAATATATTGGGCTTCCTCCGATATATGTAAAAGAAGATAGTATTGTAGATGATGATGATATTTTACATGTTGGAGATTTAGAATTCAGAGTTATTTATACTCCAGGACACACTGATGACGGAACAGCTTTATATTGTGAAAAAGAGGAAATGCTATTTTCAGGGGACACTCTATTTAAAGGTGCATGGGGTAGAGTAGATTTACCTACAAGTGATTTTGACTCTATTATGAATTCAATAATAAATAAATTATTAATATTACCTGAGAATACAATAGTATATCCAGGGCATGGAAAGCCAACTAGAATAGGGGACGAAAAACCAATTTATTTGGAAGCTAAACCAAATATAGATTAACAAGGAGTGGAAAATATGGAAAGAATAGAACCAAGAACTTTATCTGGATTTATGGAATTATTACCAAATGAACAGATATTATTTAATCAAATGAAAGAAAAGATACAAAAAACATATGAGAAATTTGGATTTTTACCATTAGATACACCAATAATTGAATCAGCAGAAGTATTACTTGCAAAAGCAGGTGGAGAGACAGAAAAACAAATATATAGATTTCAAAAAGGAGACAGTGATTTAGCTTTAAGATTTGATTTAACAGTTCCACTTGCTAAATATGTAGCAAAAAATTATGGTAGTTTAAGTTTTCCTTTTAGAAGATATCAAATAGGAAAAGTATATAGAGGAGAACGTGCACAAAAAGGAAGATATAGAGAATTTTATCAATGTGACATAGATATAATTGGTGATGGAGAATTAGATTTAATAAACGATGCAGAAATTCCAAGTATTATTTATACACTTTTTAGAGAATTAGGTTTTGAAGATTTTACTATAAAAATTAATAATAGAAAAATCTTAAATGGTTTATTTGAAGGAGTAAATCAAAAAGAAAATTCTACAGAGATATTAAGAATAATTGATAAGATAGAAAAAATAGGAAAAGAAGCAGTAATAGAAGAATTAAGAAAATTAGATGTAAAAGAAGAGCAAATAAATTCTATTATGAATTTTATAGAAATAGAAGGAACTTCTGATGAAAAGTTACAAAAACTAGAAAATTTAGGAATAGATAATGAAACTTATAAAAAAGGTGTAGAAGAATTAAAAACAGTTGTTAAAAATGTAAGATTATTTGGAGTACCAGAAGCTAACTTTAAAGTAGATTTAACAATTGCAAGAGGTTTAGATTATTATACAGGAACAGTATACGAAACATTTTTAAATGATTACAGAGAATTAGGAAGTGTATGTTCTGGAGGAAGATACGAAAATTTAGCAGAATATTATACAGATAAAAGTTTACCAGGAGTAGGAATTTCAATTGGTCTTACTAGATTATTCTATAAACTAAATGAATTAAATATAATAAAAGCAGAGAAAAAATCAATTTCTGATATTTTAATTATTCCAATTACAGAAAAATTAGAAGAACCAATAAAATTAGCTACAGAAATAAGAAAATTAGGAATAAATACAGAAATTTATTTGAACGATAAAAAATTAAAAGCTAAGTTTAAATATGCAGATAAGTTAGAGATACCATATGTAATAGTTATTGGAGATGACGAGATAAGTTCAAATAAAATTAAGTTAAAGAATATGAAGACTGGAGAAGAAAAAGAAATTAATATGGATGCAACAGAAATTGTAACTAATATAAAGAACTAGCGGAACGCCCAGAATTTGGAACGTCTGGGATTTGGGGACACCCGGGATTTGGGGACGTTCCTTTTTCCCTTTTCGGGATTTAAACAACGTCCCCAAATCCCTGCCCAAATCCCTGTGCCAAAATTTTTGTCCAAAATTTCTGTCATATTTATATAAAATGTGAATATATATATATTAAGTATATGTGTACAAGGGTGAAAAATTTTATGGTAAATATGAGAGTAATAAAAGCAAAGAATGCTATTATGACTTTAGTTATAATAGCTTTTTTAATAATGCTTATAATAAAAATATTTTTGTTTGGAAAAGATAAAATAAAAGATTTATCGTTAATTCCAGTTATACAAGATACGATAATTGCTACTAGTGGGAATTCTTTAAAGGAATTTAAAAGTATAGATAGAGACAATACAGAACAGCTATTAAGTTCAGAACTACAAATGAGTAAATATATAAAAACTGACGAAACAGAGCGACTAGGAACTGAAAATACAATTCAAGTTCAAAACCAAACACAAGTGTCTACTGTAAGCCAAGAAGAAGCGCAAACGGGATTGCAAACAGAGGTGGTATCTGGTGGAAATATTAATGCTAAATATACAAATGAATATAATGGAGTACAAATAAAAAATGAATCAAAATATGAATTAACGCAAGAAATGTTAACTCCAAATATAGAATTAGAGAACAAAAAAGATATTATAATTTACCATACACATACATGCGAAAGTTATACACAAAGTACAGGTTTCGAATATACTCCAAGTGGTAATTTTAGAACAACAGATTTAAATTTTTCTGTTGTAAGAGTTGGAAGAGAGCTAAAAGATAGACTAACAAATTATGGGTTTAATGTAATACATGATGAAACATATCATGACTATCCTGCATACAGTGGCTCATATAATAGATCCCTTACAAGCATAAAAAATGATTTAGTAGCCAATCCAAATACACAAATTGTTATAGATTTACATAGAGATGCTGTAGGAGAAGGTGGTACATATGCACCTACAGTTAAAATTGGAGATGATTATGTAGCTCAAATAATGTTTGTAATAGGAACAGATGGAGGAGGACTTACACATAGCCAGTGGGTACAAAATCTAAAATATGCAATAAAAATTGTAGAGAAAGGAAACGAACTATATCCAGGTTTATTTAAACCTATAATGGTAAGAAATTCTCGATATAACCAACATGTGGCAAAAGCCGCTACAATAATGGAAATAGGAGCAACTGGAAATACAATGGATCAATGCTTAAATAGTATGAAATACTTAAGTAAAGTGATGGATGAGGCTTTAAACAAATAAAAGAAAAAATGTTGAAAAATGTATTGTTAAGGGAAATTTTTTATGATATAATATCTTCCAGTGTCAAATTCTAGGAGGTAATTATTGTGAAAGAAAGAAATTTAAGAAAAACAAATATCGTATGTACAATAGGACCAGCAGTAGAAAATAGAATGGATGAATTAATGAAAGCTGGAATGTCTATTGCAAGAATTAATTTTTCTCATGGAGATTTTGAGGAACAAAAAGACAAAATAGAAAGATTTTTTGAAATAAGAAAAGAACTAGGTCTACCAGTTGCAGTTATGTTAGACACAAAAGGACCAGAAATAAGAACAGCATTAAATAAAGCTGGAAGAGATGTAAAAGTACAATTAAAAGAAGGTCAAAAATTTACATTCTTCTATGAAGACAGATTGGGAGATGAAGAAGGTACTTCATTATCTTACAAAGATTTATATAAAGATGTAAAACCAGGAAACTTAATTTTAATTGATGATGGAAAAATTCAAATAAGAGTAGACGAGATAAAAGATAAAGATATTATAGGAACAGTATTAAATGATGGTGGTGCAGGATCAAGAAAAAGTATAAATGTACCAGGTGTTTCTATAAAAATACCATTCTTAAGCCCTAAAGATATAAATGACTTATCAAATGGAGCAAGAGTTGGATTTGATTATGTTTCTGCATCATTTGTAAGAAATAAAGAAGATGTAGCAGAAATGCGTAAAGTATTAGATGATAATGGTGGAAAAGATGTTAAAATCTTAGCTAAAATCGAAAATCAAGAAGGAATAGACAATTTCGAAGAAATTTTAGCAGCTTGTGATGGTATAATGGTAGCTCGTGGTGACATGGCTGTAGAAGTACCATTCGAAGAAGTACCAGTTGTACAAAAAAGATTTATTAAGAGATGTAACGAAGAAGGAAAATTAGTAATAACAGCTACACAAATGTTAGAAAGTATGACAAACAACCCATTACCAACAAGAGCTGAAGTAAGTGACGTTGCAAATGCTATTTATGACAGAACAGGATGTATAATGCTTTCTGGAGAAACAGCAATGGGAGATTATCCATTAGAATGTGTTAATACAATGGTAAAAGTTGCTAAGAGTGTAGAACCAACAATTAATTATTGGAAGAGATTTACAAAGAAAGATTGGAAAATAGAAGAAGCAGACATCGAATCACATGCAGCTTATACAACTTGTGTAACAGCAAGAGATATAAAAGCAGATGCTATAATAGATTATACACATACAGGAAATTCTGCAAGAAGATTAGCAGGATATGGACCAGCTTGTCCAATATTTGCTATTACAGATTCAGAAAAAGTATACAATCAATTAGGACCAGTTTGGAATGTATACCCAATCTTAGTAAAAGACGGAGCAGATATAGATGATACAATCGAAAAAGGTGTAGAAAAATTAATAGAATTAGGAAACTTAGAAGAAGGAGATACAGCTGTTTTATGTGGAGGACCACAAATAATGAGTAAAGAAAAATCAAAATACGCAGTTAACAAGACAGTTGGAGGTATCTTAAAAATATAATCAAAAGGGATTTGGGGACGTTCCTCAAATCCCTTTTTCCTCGGAATTTTTAGCACGGTCCTAAAATCCCGATTTTTTAAGCCATCAAATATAACCCAAATATATATTTTAGCTCATAATGTCCATAAATTCTATTTACAAATTATGTAGACTGTTATATAATATAGGGGAAAAATAAAGGAAAAAGGAGTAAAAAATGGATAAATTTAAGAAGTATCTTAAATATGCATTACTATTGGTATTATTGTTTATATTTGTCTCAATAATGTCAAAATTAATAATAATATCAATGTATAAACCAAAAGAATGTAAAGTATTATTTGAAAATCCCAAAATAGAAATAATAGATTCTAAAGCAACAAATGCAAATGGTTATATTTATGGCTGTATAACAAATACTACAGGAAGCACAATAGAAAACAAATTTATTAAATTAGATTGTTACTCAGAATATGATAATAATATAAATACAGGATATGCACAAATATTTAAATTAGAGCCAGACGAGAGCCAATATTTTACTATAAAATATAAATGTCAAGGAACAGAAAGAGTAGAAATTTCAATGTCAGACACAGCACCAGATTATTTATTAAATCCTATAGATATTGAACTTACTCAAACTCAAAAAATGGCCCTTTTAGCAGGTGGGTTAATAGTAATTTATTATATGCCAGTTGGATATTTATTCGGACTTTTCCCATTTTAATAAATAAACTCATAAAAATACTTGAAATTTTATTAATTACATTGTAATATAGTTGATAGCAATAAAAATATTCTAAATATATAAATATTTTTATTGCTATTTTAAATTTTTTGTAATATAATTGTAACAGACTTGTAATAATAATAGAAAAGGAGAGTATCAATGTTTGGTTTTGGTCAAGATATAGGAATAGATTTAGGTACAGCCACAGTAATTGCATATGTAAAAGGCAAAGGTATCGTATTAAGAGAACCTTCTGTTGTTGCTGTAGATAAAAATTCTGGAGATGTTCTTGCAGTAGGTCAGGAAGCAAGAAGAATGCTAGGAAGAACACCGGGAAATATCGTAGCCACTAGACCATTAAGAGACGGGGTAATATCAGATTATACAGTAACAGAAAAAATGTTAAAATATTTTATAAATAAAGTGTGTGGAAAATTTATATTTGCACCAAGAATTATGATATGTATACCATCTCAAGTAACAGAAGTAGAAAAAAGAGCAGTAATAGATGCAGCATCACAAGCTGGTGCTCGTAAAGTATATTTAATAGAAGAACCAATAGCAGCAGCAATAGGTGCAGGAATAGATATTTCTAAGCCTTGTGGTAACATGATTGTAGATATTGGTGGTGGAACTACAGACATTGCTGTAATCTCTTTAGGAGGTTCTGTTGTTAGTACATCATTAAAAGTTGCAGGGGATAAATTAGATGAAGCAATAGTAAAATATATAAAAAGAAAGCACAATATAATGATAGGTGAAAGAACAGCAGAAGACCTAAAAATTAATATAGGTTGTGTTTATCCAAAAATACAAGACGTAGAAATGGATATAAGGGGAAGAGATTTATCAACAGGTTTACCAAAAACAATTACAGTATATTCTAGCGAAATGTTAGAAGCTTTAATAGAACCAGCAATGATGATTGTAGATGCAGTTCACTCTGTTTTAGAAAGAACTCCACCAGAACTTGCAGCAGATATAAGCGACAGAGGAATATATATGACAGGTGGAGGCTGTTTAGTAGACGGTCTAGATAAATTATTACAAGAAAAAACAGGAATAAATGTAATGATAGCAGAAGATGCAATTTCTTGTGTTGCCTTAGGAACAGGAAAAGCATTAGACAATCTTGATGCACTTGATGGTAAAACAAGAAAATAAATTATTATCAAAATATTCCAATAAAATGTATATATTAAGAAGAATAGCCCTCTTCATTTATATATCAAGCACTTTGTTTTTTAGCGAGGTGCTTTTTTTGTATATAATTATCTTAAAAACTTACAAATTGATAGGCTAAACCAATTTAACACTTTATGGCAAAGTACATATACTATATAAGAAGGTGATTATATGCAAGATTTTATACCAAATGCAATACTATGGACACTTGCTTTATATGGTTTAATAGAAATTGCAAAAACTATAAGATATTACTTTGCGTGTACAAAATTTAAACAAGATGGAATATATTTAATTATAGCAGCTAAAAATCAAGAAGAGCGAATAGAATGTTTTACGAGAAATATAATTTGCAAATTATTATATGGAAAAGAAGAGTTAACAAAAGGGATTATAATGGTAGACTTGGACTCGACAGATGATACATACGAGATAATCTCGAAATTAGCTAAGGATTATAATTTTATAAAAGCTTCAGATTGGAATGAATGTAAAGAAATAATGGATGAAATTTCAAAATAGATTTGTTAATATTTATCTGTTATGATAAAATTATTGCATTAGTAGGTAAACTGTAGAAAAGAGGGTAAAAGTGGAACTTTCAGGACAACTAACAGAAATAATATATCAAAATGAAGTTAATAGTTATTTAATTGGAATATTAGAAAACGAAGAAGATACTATTACAATAGTAGGTTATATGCCTTTTTTAGTAGAGGGAGATTATATTAAGGTTATAGGAAATTTCGTAACACATAAAGAATATGGAAAGCAATTTAAAGTAGAAACTTTCGAAAAGGTAATGCCAAAAACACTGGATTCGTTAGAGAAATATTTATCAAATGGTACAATAAAAGGAATTGGTCCTGCAACAGCTAAAAAAATTGTAGCGACATTTGGGGAAGATACAATAAATGTATTTAAATTCGAACCAGAGAAATTAACACAAATAAAGGGAATTACTAAAGAAAAAGCTATAGAGATGGCACAATGTTTTGTAGAAAACTGGGAGTTATGGCAAATTGTTGGTTTTTTAGATAATTTCGGAATAAGCCCTGCAAATGCAAAAACTATATATAAAAAGTTAGGACCACAAACGATTGATGAAATAGAGTCAAATCCATATATATTAATAGATTTAGTAAAAGGTGTGGATTTTGCAAAGCTGGATAAATATGCATTAGAAAACGGATTCGAGGTAAACAATTATAAAAGGATTAAATGTGGAATAAAATATAGTTTAGTAAAAATTACATATAATGGTCATTGCTGTACATTAGAAGCCAATTTAATAAAATATGTTAAAGAACTTTTAAAAGTTGAAGATGATGACATAGAGCATTGTTTAATAGATTTGAATGTAAAAGAAGAAATTGTAATAGAAAAAAGAGAAGACGAAAACTGGGTCTATAGTAAAGAAATATACGATGCAGAGGCTAATATTGCAAGTAAACTAATTTTATTAGATTCGGCACAAAATATTAAAAGAATAGCTGGTTTTGATAGTGAATTAGAAAAAATAGAAAAAGCAGGAAATATAAATTTATCTGCAAAGCAAAAAGAAGCGATACAATCAATAAATTCTAATAATGTTGTAATAATAACAGGAGGTCCAGGTACAGGTAAAACAACTATTATAAAAAATGTTATAGATATTTATAAGTCACATGGTAAGAAGGTGGTTTTATGTGCACCAACTGGACGAGCTGCAAAAAGAATGACAGAGATGACTGGTGAAGAAGCCAAAACATTACATAGATTATTAGAAATAGGCAAAATAGAAAAAGATAATGAATTTACTATAATGAATTATGAAGTAGCGCCAATAGATGCAGATGTGATAATTGTAGATGAGGCTTCTATGGTAGATATATACTTAATGAACTACCTATTGAATGGTATCTATCAAGGTACAAAACTTATTTTAGTAGGTGATACAGACCAGCTTCCTTCTGTTGGACCAGGTAGTGTTTTAAAAGATATAATAAATTCTGAGCGAATAAAGACCATCTTTTTAGATGAAATTTTTAGACAGGCTGCTCAAAGTAAAATAATTGTTAATTCACATAGGGTAAATGATGGGGAATATTTCTTAGATAAAGAAGAACAAGAAGGCTTAAAAGATGATTTCTTCTATATAAAAGAAAAGAGCCAAGACATAATGTTAGACCAAATAATTTCGCTATGTAAAGGAAGGCTAAAGAACTTTGGAGATTATGATTTTTTCGAAAATATTCAGATTCTTTCACCTACAAAAAAAGGATTGTTAGGAACTAAAGAATTAAACAAAAAATTACAAGAAGAATTGAATCCTTCAAGTGATGAAAAAAACGAGAAAAAAGTAGGAGAGGTTATTTTTAGAGAAGGCGATAGGGTAATGCAGGTAAAAAACAACTATGATATTTACTGGGAAAAAGGTAATACACTTAGTTTAACGTATGAGAGTGGAACTGGTATATTTAATGGAGAGCTTGGAAAAATAGTAAAAATAGATTTCTTGAACAAGCAAATAAAAATATTATTTGACGACGAAAAAGAAGCATGGTATGCATTTTCCGATATGGATCAGATAGAACATGCATATGCGATAACTGTTCACAAAGCACAGGGGAGTGAATTTGATGTTGTAATAATGGTTGTAACGCAGTCTTCTGCAATGTTACTTACAAGAAATTTGCTATATACAGGACTTACAAGAGCAAAAAAATTACTTATATTAATAGGAAATGATAATGTAGTAAAATTTATGATACAAAATGCAGATACTAAAATACGTAATACAGGACTAGAATATAAACTAAAAATGATATCTTAAGTTAAATTGGGGGCTAAGTTAAGGAGGTATATGAATCTTTTTAATGCAGTTCTCAATTTTATTTTCCCGCAAACATGTGGTATATGTGAAAAAATATGTGAAGATGCAATTTGTAGCAGCTGCAAAAAGAAATTAGAAAAAATAACATTTCCACACAGAAAATGCTTTTTAGAAATAACAGGTATATATTATGATGAACATATGCACATTTTTAAATATGAAGGGATTATTAAAGAAAAACTTAGACAATATAAATTTAAAGACCAGGCATATTTATGTGAGTTTTTTGCAGAAATAATTTATTCTAATAAAAAAATTATGAAATACATAAATAATTATGATTATATAATCCCAGTTCCTCTACACAAATATAGGAGCAGAGAAAGAGGGTACAACCAATCATTTTTAATATTGAAAGCATTAGCTAAAAAGAATAAAAATATAATTATTAAAAATAATATATTACAAAAACAAAGAAATATAAAACCTCAAAGTAGTCTAAATAAATTACAAAGGAAAGATAACATAAAAAATGCATATGCTATAACGAATAAGTTAGAAATAAAAAATAAGAAAATACTGTTATTTGACGATGTTTTTACAACAGGAAGTACAACAAATGAGTGTAGTAGAATGCTTAAAGAAAATGGGGCTAAAAAGATAGGTGTATTAACAATAGCAAAAGATTAAAAGCATCTAACTAAAATGCTAGATGCTAAAGCTTATATTTCCATTTGACTTCCTAAAAAGCTAGCAGCAGATTGTGCAACTTTTGCTTCAACATCAGTCATTTTTGTAGAAGCTTCTTTAGAAAGTAAAATTACAGTTCCAATGGAATCTCCATTAGAAATAATTGGATATACAATCTGAGAATTATACCTTTTATCTTTTTTATCATTTTTTACAATAGGAACAGATAAATTGTTGTTTTTGTCACTTTTATAAACTTCTTTATCCTCCATTATTTGCTCAATTTCTTTGCTTAAACTTTGTTCTAAGTAATCTTTTTTTGAACCACCAGCAACAGCGATTACTGTATCTTTATCTGTTATGCAAGCAATATGACCTGTAGTTTTTGCCAAAGTTTCAGCATATCCAAGAGCAAACTCTGATAGTTCGCCAATAGGAGAATATTTTTTTAATATAACTTCGCCTTCTTTATCTGTAAAGATTTCTAAAGGGTCACCTTCTTTTATTCTTAAAGTTTTTCTTATTTCTTTTGGAATAACAACTCTACCTAAATCATCAATTCTTCTTACTACTCCAGTTGCTTTCATATTTTTCCTCCTTTTTACTTTGTCTAAAATTAGTATTTCTAGAAAAAATTAAATTATACGCTAAAAAGATAAAAATATGATAAATCTTGCAATTTACAGCATAATATAATATAATCTAAATGCGTAAAATTTAAGCAATTACAACATAATCGGTACTATAAATTAAACGCAAACGAGAGGGAGAATGATAATGAAAGCAATAGAAATAAGAAATAAGTTTTTGAAATTTTTTGAAGAACACGATCATAAAATAATACCAAGTGCGCCATTAATACCAATTAATGATCCATCTGTTTTATTTACAACAGCTGGAATGCAACCATTGGTACCATATTTATTAGGAGAAAAACATCCAGAAGGTAATAAATTAACAGATTACCAAAAATGTTTAAGAACAAACGATATAGATGAGGTAGGAGATAATAGACACTTAACATATTTCGAAATGTTAGGAAATTGGTCATTAGGAGCATATTTTAAAGAAGAAGCTATAAAAATGAGCTTTGAGTTCTTAACAAAAGTATTAAATATACCAGTAGAAAAATTATCTGTTACTTGTTTTGCAGGAAATGCAGACGCACCAAAAGACGAAGAAGCTGCAAAATACTGGGAAGAAGCAGGAATACCAAAAGAAAGAATATACTTCTTAAAAGAAAACTGGTGGATTGCTGGTGAAGAAGGACCTTGTGGACCAGACACAGAAATGTTTTATGACACAGGAAAACCAAAATGTTCAGAAGGATGTAACCCAGATTGCGATTGTGGTAAATATGTAGAAATATGGAATAATGTATTTATGAAATATTTTAAGCATAAAGATGGTACATTAACAGAATTAAAACAACACAATGTAGATACAGGTCTTGGACTAGAAAGAATGACGATGTTATTACAAGGAAAACAAACTCCATTCGAAACAGAACTATTTGCACCAGTAATGGACAAATTAGAAGAACTACAAAAAGTAGACAATATTAATAGTAGAAGAATAGTTGCAGAACATTTAAGAGCATCTATGATGATAATAGCAGATGGTGGTAGACCAAGTAACATAGATAGAGGATATATTTTAAGAAGATTAATTAGAAGAATGATAAGACATTTAAATAAATTACAAATAGATCTATCAGAAACAGAAAATTTAATAAATTTAAATATCGAAACATTAAAAGAAATGTATCCAGATCTAGTTACAAATAAAGAAATAATTAAACAAGTTATACTAGAAGAGCAAAGTAAATTTGTTAAAACTCTAGAACATGGAGAAAGAGAGTTTATAAAAGCTACTAATAAGGCAAAAGAACAAGGAAAAGATGTTATAGATTCTGAAACTGTATTTAGATTATATGATACTTATGGTTTCCCACCAGAAGTAACAGAAGAATTAGCTAAAGAGAATAACATTAAAGTAGATATGGAAGGCTTTAATAAATTATTTAAAGAACATCAAGAAAAATCAAGACAAGGCAGTGAACAAAAATTTAAAGGAGGACTCGCAGAGCAAAATGAGCAAACTATAGCTTACCATACAGCAACACATTTATTACATGAAGCATTAAGAGAGGTATTAGGAGACCATGTAAAACAAAGTGGGTCAAACATTACAACAGAAAGATTAAGATTTGACTTTACACATCCTCAAAAAATGACTAAAGAAGAAATACAAAGAGTAGAGGATTTAGTAAATGAAAAAATAAAAGAGGATTTACCAGTAACTTGTGAAGAAATGAGCTATGATGAAGCTAAGAAGTCAGGTGCGATAGGTTTATTTACAAGCAAGTATGGCGATAGAGTAAAAGTATATACAATAGGAGACTTTAGCAAAGAGATCTGTGGTGGTCCTCATGTAAAACACACAGGGGAACTAGGAAAATTTAAAATAAAGAAAGAAGAATCTAGTTCATCTGGAATTAGAAGAATAAAAGCTGTTTTAATAAAATAGGAAAAGGGATTTTGGGGACGTTCTTTTTTCCATTTTAAGATTATCAATATTGTTATAAATCTTAATATTAAAAATCGGGATTTAACCACCGTCCCCAAATCCCGATGTTCCCAAATCCAGATATTCCAAAATCATAGGAGGTAAAAATGGAAGATTGTTTATTTTGTAAAATAATTAAAGGAGAGATACCATCTACAAAAGTATATGAGGATGACGAAATATTGGCATTTAAAGATATTAATCCAATAGCTCCTGTTCATATATTAGTAATCCCAAAGAAACACTATAATGATATTAGCGAAGTACCAGAAAGTGAAGCAGAAATAATTGCAAAAATTCATATGGTTATAAATAAAATAGCAAAAGAGGAAGGGATTGCAGATAAAGGTTATAGGATTATAAATAATTGCAAAGAGGATGGAGGACAAGAAGTAAAACACTTACATTTTCATCTAATAGGTGGCAAAAAATTAGGAACAAAAATGTGTTAAAAACAAAAGAAAAAATTTACATAAAGTATATGAAAACATATAAAATTATGTTATAATATACTTTAGATAGGTAATTGGAGGTAAAATTATGTTTGTTGATAGTAAATATAGTAAAGTATTAACTGTTTTATTAATCGTTGTAATAGTAGGAATTGTTGGTTTACTAGCTTTTTTAGGATATGAGATGTATACTAAATATTTCCTAGAAGAAGATACACAAGCATTTATGGATGATTATACAAATTCTTTAGGAATTCAACCTTTAGAAGAAAATAATGTAACTGGAGACTTTAATTCTTTATTGGATGTTAATGCAGTTACAAACGCAAGTGGTGATAGTACAGGAACTGAAAAAAAATTTAAAGGTTTCGATGTTGTAGGAGCAATAGAAATACCAAAAACTAATGTAAATCTTCCAATATTAAAACAAATGGGAACAAAAGCTATGAATACATCAGTTGTAATGCAATATGGACCTGGACCAAACCAAGTTGGAGATACAGTAATTGCAGGACATAACTATAGAAACGGACAATTCTTTTCAAATAATTATAAATTAGAAAATGGAGATACTATTTATATTACAGATAATTCTGGAACAAGATTAAAATATGTAATATATAATAAATATGAAACAACTCCAGAAGATGCAGATTATATGGATAGAGATACTGGAGGAAAACCAGAAATATCTTTAACAACATGTACAGATGATAGTAAAGCAAGAATTATAATTTGGGCAAAACTTGCAGAATAAACAAAAAGGGATTTTGGGGGACGTTCCTTAAATCCCTTTTTTTAGATTTTAAAAAATATCGTATTAGTGGGAAAGTAATTAATAGGAGGTAGAAATGTCTACTGCAGCAGATACATACAAAAAAGTTTTAAATATATTTTTTATAATATTATTGATAATTCTATTATGCATAGCAGGATATGTAATTTATAAATTTATTTCTGCTAAGATCATAAATGACGATTCGGACGAATATATAGCAGAATTTACAAATGAAATTGATGATATTGATAGTAATATAATAAGTGATGATGGGGCAGTAGCTTCAGCTCAAACTAATAGTGAAGCAAATAATAAAGCTAGTAAAGTAAAATCAGCAAGAAGTTCAAAAACAAAAAAATCTGTAGGAAAATATTATAATTATGATGTTTGTGGATATATAAGAATTCCAAAGACAGGGATACAATATCCAATTATAGCCACACTATCAAAACAAGCCCTAGAAAAAGGTGTGTGTGTAGAATATGGACCTGGACCAAATGAACCTGGAAACACAGTAATTGCAGGGCATAATTATTTAAATAGACTATTTTTCTCAAAAAATAAAAATTTAAATATAGGGGATAAAGTTTATATTACAGATTTATATGGGGTAACTGTAGAATATACCATATATAATAAGTTCGAAACATCTCCACAAGACACAAGTTATATGTTTAGAGATACTGGTGGAATACCAGAAATTACACTTGCAACATGTTCACAAAATGGTTCAGCGAGATTAATTTTATATGCAAAATAAATATCAAATAGAAGATAAATTTGATGTTAACTGCATAATACAATTTATAATAAGATTAATAAATAAAATTAAAAAAAATATTGAAAAAATTTTTACTAAGTGATAAAATACAACTACTTTAAAAGGGAGTAGCTTGTAAACTACTAATCAACAGTCGCGAAGTATTCTGGTTAGTAACCTAATTTAGGTAAGCAAGACTTTTAAAAAACACAAAAAGTTTTTTAAAGTCTTGCTTTTTGTGTATAATACTAAAAAAGGAGAGATGAATAGTGAATTGGTTTAACAAAGGAATAAGTCAAGTAGAAAAAGAATTACAAACCAATATAAAAGAAGGCTTAACAGAAGAGCAAGTAAAGGCAAATTATGAAAAGTATGGAATGAATGAATTAAAACAGAAAAAGAAAAAATCTTTATTTGTAAAATTCTTAGAACAATTTAAAGATTTTATGATTATCGTTTTAATTATTGCAGCCATAGTATCTGGAGCTGTAGGAATTGCAGAAGGCGAAGGAATAACAGATACAATTATAATTTTAATAGTTGTAGTACTTAATGCAATAATTGGAGTAGTACAAGAAAGCAAAGCAGAAAAATCATTAGAGGCACTTCAAAAATTAAGTGCACATGCATCAAAAGTCGTGCGTAATGGAAAAGTAGCAGTAGTACAATCTAGAGAATTAGTACCAGGAGATGTCGTAGTTTTAGATACAGGTGACTATGTACCAGCAGACTTAAGAATAGTAGAGAGTGCGAACTTAAAGTCACAAGAAGCATCATTAACAGGTGAGTCTGTACCAGTAGATAAAAATACAGAAACTATAGATGACGAAAAAGTGAGTCTTGGTGATAGAACAAATATGCTTTTCTCTTCTTCACTTATAACATATGGAAGAGGGAAAGGTATTGTAGTAGAAACAGGAATGAATACAGAAGTTGGTAAAATTGCTAAAATTATTAGTGATACAGAAGGAACAGAAACACCACTTCAAACAAAGTTAAATAAATTAGGAAAAACATTAGGAATAGCAGCTCTTGCAATATGTATAGTAATATTTATAATAGGAATTGCTTATGGTAAAGATGTAATAGATATGTTTATGACAGCTGTAAGTTTAGCTGTTGCAGCGATTCCAGAAGGTTTAGCAGCAGTTTCTACAATAGTTTTAGCAATTGGTGTTCAAAGAATGGTAAAGAAAAATGCCATCATAAAGAAATTACCAGCAGTAGAAACTTTAGGAAGTGCAACAGTTATTTGTTCAGATAAAACAGGAACACTTACACAAAACAAAATGACTGTTCAAAAAGTATTTGTAAATAATGAAGTAGTAGAAGCCAAAGATATTAAAGCTATCAGCAATGAACTAGATAGATTAATGCAAGTATGTACATTATGTAATGATACAAAAATCGGTGCAGAAAGAGAGTTAACAGGTGACCCTACAGAAACAGCATTAATAGATTTAGGATTTAAAATTAATTTTGACGTAAAAGAAGTTTTAGAATTAAAAAGAGTAAAAGAAATCCCATTTGATTCTGACAGAAAATTAATGACTACAGTAAACAAAGTAGGAGAAAAATATTTTGTATATACAAAAGGTGGAATTGATGAATTACTTGCAAGATGTAATTCATATATAGTAAATGGAGAAATAAAAACAGATTTAGATAAATATAAAGCAGAAATTAACAAATATAATGTAGATATGGCAAAAGATGCTCTAAGAGTATTAGCTATGGCATATAAAGAAATGGATCATGAACCAACAGATGAAGAAATGAAAAACATAGAAAATGATTTAATATTTGTAGGAATGGTTGGAATGATAGATCCACCAAGAGAAGAAGTTAAAGTAGCAGTAGAAAAATGTAAAACAGCAGGAATTAAAACTGTAATGATTACTGGAGATCATAAGATTACAGCTGTTGCAATCGCAAAAGCATTAGGAATATTAGAAAACGAAGATGAAGCAATTACTGGTAGCGAACTTGAAGAAATGTCAGATGAGGATTTAACAAAAAATATTAGAAAATATTCAGTTTATGCAAGGGTATCACCAGAACATAAAGTTAGAATAGTAAAAGCTTGGCAAGCAAATGGAGAAATTGTTGCTATGACAGGTGATGGTGTAAATGATGCACCAGCATTAAAAACAGCTGATATTGGTTGTGCGATGGGAATTGTTGGTACAGACGTTTCTAAGGAAGCAGCAGATGTAATATTAACAGATGACAATTTTGCTACAATAGTATCATCAGTAGAAGAAGGAAGACGTATTTATGATAATATACTAAAAGCTATCCAATTCTTACTTTCTAGTAATGTGGGTGAAATTATAGTACTATTTTTAGCAATTTTAATTACACCTTGGCTTGGAAGCACATTTAATATAGATATAGGTTTAATCGAAGTATTACTTCCAATTCATATATTATGGATTAATTTAGTAACAGATTCACTTCCTGCATTAGCATTAGCAGTAGATCCAGCAGAAGATGATGTAATGAAGAGAAAACCAAAGAAGCAAAAAGGTATTTTTACAAAAGGTATGAGTTTTAGAGTCGTATACCAAGGAATAATGATTGGTTTACTTACACTTGCAGCATTTATAATAGGTATTGCAACACCAGAAGAAAATTTACCAACTATGGTAAAAATAGATGGAACTTTATATGGTGTTGAAGAAGTAGAAAGCTTAGATGAAGCACTAGCAAATGGTGCAGAGTATGTAGAAAAGCAAGAGGTAAAAGTAGAAATAGGTCAAACAATGGCATTTATGGTATTAGCATTTTCAGAATTAGTACATGTATTTAATATCAGAAATAACAAAAAATCTGTATTTAAGACACATCCATTTAACAACAAAATGTTATTACTAGCAATAGGTGCATCAGCAGCATTAATGCTTATAATATTGTTAGTACCAGCATTAAGACATATATTCAGTATACCAATTTTACCAATGGGCAATTTAATAGAAACAATTTTATTAATAATAGCACCATTAGTAATTGTAGAAATATTCAAACTATTAAAAATAAACACAACAAAAGACGAAGCATAAATCAAAAGGGATTTAGAACGTACTTCGGGATTTGGGGACGTTCCTTAAATCCCTTTTTTGAACTTTAGGGACGGAGCTTAAAGTTCAAAAATTATGTAAATACGTATTACGAAGCAGTAACTAAAATGTATTTTGTATTGAATTTTAAATATGCTTGATATATAATGGATGCGAAAAAAACAAATATTAGGTGAACAAAAATGACATTAGATTTAATAGAGGTAAAACCTCGTTTAAACGTAAAAAAAGTAGTAATAATTACAATAGTTTTGATATTAATCATATCACTTATATCTACAGCGATATTTTTTTGTGTGCGCCAGTATAATAAGAACTTAAGTATAATAGAAAGGGATATACTAGCTAAAAACAGGCCAGCTCACGAATTATTTTACTCAGACAATGCAAAGCAAAATAAAATTGTAGAAAGAGTTTCACATATTTATAATTCAGACTATAGAAGAGTTTTTCTAACATTTGATGATGGACCTTCAAAATCTGTTACTATTCCGATTTTGGATATATTAAAACAAAATAATGTTAAGGCAACATTTTTTGTATTGGGAAGTAATGCCGAAAGATATCCAGAAATAGTAAAAAGAGCATATCAAGAAGGGCATTATATAGCAAACCATAGTTTTACTCATGTTTATTCTAATATATATTCTTCACCACAGGCAGTGTTAGATGAATATAACAGAACAGAAATCGCTATAAAAAATGCAATAGGTGATCAAACATATAATTCTAGAGTATTTAGATTTCCAGGAGGAACCTCTGGAGGAAAGTACGCAAACATCAAGGCAGAAGCTGTTAATTTGTTAAACCAAAACAATGTAGCACACCTTGATTGGAATGCATTAACTGCAGATGCAGCAGGTCTGGACAATGTAAATGATATGATGAACTATGTAGAAACCACGATGGGAAATAAAAATAGTGTAGTTATATTAATGCACGATATAGGAACTAAAAAAAGTACATATGAATTATTGCCACAACTAATACAAGCGCTAAAAGAAAAGGGGTATGTGTTCGAAAATATATATGATATCTTAAAATCATAACTACCAGTGAATGAACTAGAGGTTTATTAAAGCTAAAGTGCCAAATAAAAGCCAGAGCAAAATAAAATTGCCCTGGTTTTTATGATAACAAAAAAGCATTAAATAGTAACTTTTGTTAATTTATTTAAACTCAATAATAGCATGTATTTTTTTATCATCTAGGCTTTTGATAATAACTTTATGAGTATTCTCTTCAAAAACATAATAACATTTTACAGTATCGTGGAGTCTAATTTGTTTTTTATAAGTTATCTCAAAAAAGTTAAATGTATTATTTTTATAAACTTCTTCAGGAAGAGCCTCATAAGCCATATCTAAATAATATAAATTGTGCATATGGTTGTTTAAATCTATTTGTGAACGACCAACTGCGCATGTACATACTGTATCATAGTGTTCAGAATCAGTTAATTTAGAAAGCATGGCTTCTTCGGAAGAAAAAGCAGTTTTAGTATCTGGGTTATATAGCTTGATTATTTCTTCTGGAATAGGTCTTAATCTACCTGTAGTAGTATCTATTAAAACCCATTTAGAAGTTCCAATAATAACTAATTCGTTATCTTGATTATATACTTCGTAGTCACGATAGGTAGAAAATTTCTCTGTATCTCTAGCCCATGTAACTATGTGTAATTTATCTCCATACATAGGTCTTTTTAAAACTTTAACCTTCCAACCAAGTAAAACCCAAGAAGAGTGAGTAGTTGGAATTTCATTTAAACCAAAATTAATACTATCAGAATGATAAGAACCAATATTTTCAAAAAAAGCTAAAATTGATTTGTTGCTTAAATAGTTAGGATTTTCTACATCTCTTAAGCCAATTTCAAAATCGTGTTCAAAATATCCCATATAATTGCCTCCTTTATACAGTAAAAAATTTTAGCACAAAATAAGATAAAATACAAATATTTGTCAATTCAATTAATAAAATTAGAAAAACTATAAAAGAAAGAGAGATTATTTATATGATAATGAAGTTTATTATACCAACCGGTCCATAAACATTTACAAAACTAAATAATTGTGCCATAATATAAACGTATAGGAGTGATAGTATTATGAGAATTTTAAGAGATTTTAAATTACCAGATTTTAAATTTCCTAAGATGAAAATGGAAGGTATGGAGAACATACAAGAAATGCAAGTTAATTATGACGAAATAGACCAAATAAAAAATAAAAAGTCAAAAAATAAATATTATGAAGAAACACATTATAAAACAGTAAAAGAAATATTTAAAAGATCAATAGAAAAATACAAAGATAATATTTATATTTTAGAAAGACCAAATCATGATCATAAAGCCAAATTTGAAGAATTTACTTATGAAAGATTTGGAAATGATGCAATTAATTTAGGTACAGGACTTATGAAGTACTTAAATTTATCAAATGAGAGAATTATAATTATAGGTGAAAATACATATTACTGGTATGTATCATATTTCTCAATCTTATGTGGAGTAGGTATCGCAGTTCCAGTAGATAAAGAATTACCAAATAACGAAATAGAAAATGTAATAAAACGTTCACATGCAGCAGCAGTAATCTATTCAAAGAAGAAAAAGGATGCTATAGATAAAATAAAAGACAATTTACCAATGGTAAAATATTTTATCGAAATGAATAGTAATGACGGAGTACAAGGTAGAGATGTTGGAATAGAGCATGTAATAGCAGAAGGTAAAAAATTAACAGATGCAGGAAATACAGAATATATGGACGTAGAAATAGATCCAGAAGAGTTTAAATTTTTAATATTTACTTCTGGAACAACATCACAAGCAAAAGGTGTTATGCTATGCCACAGAAACTTAGCAGAAAATGTGAATGCGGTTTCAAAATATGTAAAAATATATGAAAGAGATATATTTTTCTCTGTATTGCCATTACATCATACATATGAATCATCAATTGGTGCACTATTACCATTTGCAAATGGTTCATCTGTTGCAATTTGTGGAGGCTTAAGATATATAGTGCCAGATATGCAAGAAGCAAAACCAACAGCAATGCTTGCAGTACCATTATTAGTTGAGAGTTTATACAAAAAAATAAATCAATCAATAGAAAAAAGTGGTAAAGCAGGTTTAGTAAATTCTATGCTTCACCTAACAAATGCGTTAAAGAGCGTTGGAATAGATATAAAAAGAAAAGTATTCAAGGAAATATACGATAATTTAGGTGGAAATATGAGGATAATAGTTTCTGCAGCAGCACCAATAGATAAAAAGATAGGAAAATGGGTTCAAGATATAGGAATCGAATTCTTACAAGGATATGGTTTAACAGAAACTGCTCCAATTGCAGCACTTACACCAGAGTGCGATCCGAGAGTAGGTTCAGTTGGACTTCCAGTAAACTGTGCACAAATAAAGATTCATAATCCAAATGAAAATGGAGAAGGAGAAATCTGGATTAAGAGCCAAACATTAATGCTTGGATATTATGAAGATGAGGAAGCTACAAAAGAAGTAGTACATGATGGTTGGTTTAATTCCGGAGATATTGGTTATCAAGATAAAGATGGTTATGTATATGTTACAGGAAGAAGTAAAAATGTTATAGTTACACAAAATGGAAAAAATATTTATCCAGAAGAAATAGAATTATTATTATCTAAAATTCCTGAAATCCAAGAATGTATGGTATATGGTAAAGAAGTAGAAGGAGAAAAAGAATTAATAATTTCTGTAAAAGTTATTCCAAATATGGAAGAGATAGAGAATCTACATGGAAAAGATTTAAGCGAAGAAGAAATACATAAAATAATTTGGAACAAGATAAAAGAAGTAAATAAAGGATTAACATCATATAAAGCAATAAAAAATCTAGAAATAAAACATGATGAGTTTGCAAAAACAACAACGATGAAAATAAAAAGATATGTAGAACTTCAAAAAGACAAAGAAAAGAATGAGACAAAAGAATAACTAGTGTGGAGGAAATATGAAAAAAAAGAAAGTACTATTTATATCTAGTACAGGTGGACATTTTAATGAATTGATGCAATTAAAGCCAATGTTTGAAAAATATGATTATCATATAATAACAGAAAAAGATAAATTTACAGAAGGCTTTAAAAAGCAATATGGAAATAGAATTTCGTATATGGTATATGGAACAAGATCACATCCGATAGTATATCCATTTAAGTTTTTTTGGAATTGTATTTTAACAGTATTTTATTTTATAAAAATAAGACCAAAATACATAATAACAACAGGTACACATAATGCAGGTCCGATGTGCATACTTGGGAAAATATTTGGTAGTAAAATTATATTTATAGAAACATTTGCAAATAGGAATTCTAAAACTGCAACAGGAAAACTAGTTTATAAGTTTGCAGATTTATTTATAGTGCAATGGGAAGAAATGCTAAAATTATACCCAAAAGCTAAATTAGGAGGGGCAATATATTGATTTTGATATTATTAGGTACACAAGACAATAGTTTTCACAGATTACTTGATAAAGTGCAAGAGTTAATAGATAAAAAAGTAATAACAGAAAAAGTTATAGTTCAAGCGGGAAGAACAAAATTTGAATCGAAAGATATGGAGATATATAGTTTAATGCCAGAAGAAAAACTAAGAGAAATAATGGAAAAGGCAGATTTAGTTATAACTCATGGAGGAGTTGGCTCTATAGTAATGGCATTAAAAATGGGAAAGAAAGTAATTGCAGTACCACGTTTAAGTGCTTTTGGGGAACATATAAATGACCACCAAATACAAATAGTAGATTCTTTTGATAAACAAGATTTTTTAATAGGTGTAACAGAATTAGATGATTTAGAAGAAGCTTTAAACAAAGCCAAAACATTTAAACCAAAACATTTTAAAAGTGAAACAGACCACATGATAAAGATAATTGAAGATTTTATAGATAATAATTAATCGAGATTTAGAAATGCCAATCGGGATTTTGAGGACGTTTTTTTGCAAAAACGGGATTTGGGGGACGTTCCTAGAATCCCGATTTTTTTGTTTAAAAAATATAAAATTCTTAACATTCAATATATGCTGTATTTCGTTGACACATACACAGTTTTAATATAAAATGACATAAGAAAAAATAGGGAGAAATGAAGGTGTAATAATATGAAAAAATTATTAATTGCAGCATATAATTTAGATTTAGGGGGGATAGAAACATCTCTTGTAACTCTTACAAATTTTTTACTAGAAAAAGGTTATGAAATAACAATTGCACTAGAAAAAAAGGAAGGAGTTTTTTTAGACAAGATTTCTCCAAATGTTAAAATAATAGAATATACACCAGCGAATGATAAAAACATTATAAAAAGAAAAATTAATAATTTAATAAAAAGATATAGGTTTATAAGAAAGTATAAAAATAAATTCGATTTCGCAGCAAGTTTTGCAACTTATTCACTACCTGCTAGTTTTATGGCAAGAACATGTTCAAAAAACAATGCAATATGGGGACATGCTGATTATTTAAGCTTATATAATAATGACAAAGACAAAATGAAAAATTTCTTCGATAAAAGAAAAATAAAGAAATTTAAGAAAATTATATTTGTATCAAAAGAAGGTAAAGAGAGTTTTATAGCGGTTTATCCAAAACTAAAAGATAGAGTTATAACATGCAATAATTTAGTCAATGATAAACGAATATTAAATCAGGCAGAAGAACCAGTAAAAGATTTAAAGAAGGAAAATGTAGTTACATTTTTGAATGTAGGAAGACATGATGAGAGACAGAAAAAATTAACAAGAATAATTTATTCAGCAGAGCAATTAAAAAAGGACAATAAGAAGTTTAGAATAATTTTTATAGGAGATGGGCCAGATACAAATCTTTATAAAGAAGAAGTAAAAAACAAAAAATTAGAACATGAAATAGTGTTTTTAGGAAGAAAGAAAAATCCATATCCTTATTATAAATTATGTGATTGTGTTGTATTGTCTTCTGATTATGAGGGATATCCAGTAGTATATTTAGAATCTTTTATCTTAAATAAACCAATAATAACTACAAATGTTTCTGATTCTGAGCAAATAGAAGGTCAAGGCATAGTAGTAGAAAAAGATGAAACAGAAATCTATAAAGCCATGAAAGACTTTATAGAAAATGGATATCAAATAACAAAACAATTTGATGCAAAAGAATATAATAATAATATATTTAATAAATTACAAGAAATAATAGGGTAAATAAAGAAGAGCGGGATTTTAGGACTGTCCCCAAATCCCTATTTCGCAAGAGGGAAAAAAGGACCGTCCCCAAATCCCGGTCTTGCAAAAGGACTGTCCATAAATCCCGGTTTGGAGGAAAAATGAAGAAGATTAGCATTATAATTCCTATATATAATACAGCAAAATATTTAAAAAGGTGTTTTGATTCTGTATTATCACAAAGTTATAAAGATTTTGAAATGGTAATTATTAACGATGGAAGCACAGATAATTCAGAACAAATAATAAATGAATATAAAGATAAATATCCTGAGTTAATAAGCTATTATAATAAACCAAATACAGGTGTGGCATCAACGAGAAACTTTGGAATAGAAAAAGCAAAAGGCGAGTATATAATGTTTTTAGATTCTGATGACTACATAGACAAAGCACTATTAAAGACTTTAGAGCAATATATAAATAAAGACATTGACTTAATTAAATTTAAATTACAAAGAGTTGATGAAGAGGGAAAAACATTAGAAATAGTTCCTGGGGCAACTTTTGAAGAAACAACAGGTGAAGATGGATTTAATAAATTATATAGTACAGATGTGTTGCTAGATTCACCATGTGTGTATTTAATAAAAAAAGAAATCTTTACACAGAATAATTTGAAATTTGCAGTTGGAACAGAACATGAAGACTTTGGATTAATCCCATTTATAATTGTATTGGCAAAAACAATGGTATCTGTAAACTTTTATGGATACTTTTATATTCAAAGTGACAATAGTATTACAAGAAATGAAGACTATAAAAGGACGATAAAAAAAGCATATGATGCATTAAAGCATTATGATAATGCAATGGAACAAGTACAAAAATTACAACTAAACAAGCTAACAAAGCAAAATTTAAAGATATATTATACAAATGCCATAATTTTAAAAGCAAAAGAATTGTATAATGAAGAACAAGAAAAATATATAAATGAAATAAAAAATAGGAAGATGGCTAAAAATATAAAAGTAAGAAATATAAAACAACTTATAAAAAGACTATTATTAAGTATAAATATAAAACTATATTTACAAATGAGATAATAATATGAATTGAGGGATATAGATGAAAAAAGTTAGTATTATAGTACCATTCTATAATGTTGAAGAATATATAGAAAGATCAATAAAATCTTTGGTGGAACAATCTTTAGAAGATATAGAAATAATTTTAGTAAATGATGGAAGTAAAGATGGTTCAGAAGAGATAGCTAAAGAATATAAAAGAAAATATCCAGATAAAATAGTATATTTGGAAAAAGAAAATGGTGGGCTATCAGATGCAAGAAACTATGCTTTGCCATATGCAACTGGGGAGTATATTGCATTTTTGGATTCTGATGATTATGTAGAAGAAGAAATGTACGAAGAAATGTATGTAACAGCTAAAATGGACAAGGCAGATATTGTAGAATGTGACTATTTATGGGAATATCCAGAAGAAACAATAGAAAGCAAAGGAAGAGCATATAAAGATAGAAAAGATATGTTGTTAAATGCTAGAGTAGTAGCTTGGAATAAATTAATAAAAAAAGAATTACTAGAAAAAACAAGAATAAAGTTCCCAGTAGGATTAAGATACGAAGATGTAGAGTTCTTTTATAAATTAGTGCCATATATAAATAGTATATCAATTGTAAAAAAGCCTTTTATACATTATGTACAAAGAGAAAATTCAATATCTAATACACAAACTGCCAGAACAGCTGAAATAATTAAAGTATTAGATAATGTATTAGAATTTTATAAAGAAAAAAATATATATGAAAAGTATAAAAATGAATTAGAATACAATTACACAAGATATTTATTGTGTAGTTCAATGCTTAGAATGATAATGATTGAGGAAAAAGAAGAAAGGGACAAGACGATTAATTATGCATGGGAAAAGCTAAATACTACATTCCCTAAATGGAAGGAAAATCCATATTTAAAAGAAAAAGGATTAAAAAATAAATATATGCTAAGTGTTAACGAAAAAACATTAAAAATATATGAAAAGTTAGGAAGAATAAAATTTATTAGAAAGAAAATTCAAAGGAAGTTTGCTTAAAGCAGAATTAAAGCAAGCTGAGGAGAAATAAAAGGAGCGATTATGGGAAAAGTACAAGCTGATGTAACAAAAAAGAAAAAAATAGATACAAAAAATCTGACCGAAAATTTATTAGTAATTTTTGTAATATTATGCCCGGTATTCGATATTTTAAGTTTTGTTTTTAGAAATACATTTAATACGAGTATATCACCATCTACAATACTAAGACCTATAATTCCGTTAATAGCAATTATAGATTTATTTATAAAAAGTAAGCATAAAGTAAAGATGTTTATTATAGCAGTAATATATGGTGTGTATGCTTTAGCACATTTATTATTATTCAATACAGCTAATACAGGATTTAGCTATAGCAATGTAGTACATGAAATGCAATATATAATGAATTATACTTTTATGATAATAATTTTATTTGTATATGCTTATGTATTTAAGGATAAAGAAAAAGGTAAATTGCAAAGGGCTATAATTTCATCAGTATCAATTTATATTGCATCAATATTATTAGCAATTATTACAAATACTTCATCAACTACATATATAGAAGGAACAGGAATAAAAGGGTGGTTTGAGTCTGGCAATAGTATTAGTGCGGTTTTAACTTTATCAATATTTGTATTATTAAGTAATAAGGATAGGAATTATAAAAAAATAATTATAGGCGAAATAATTATAATGGGAATATTCCTATGTATGCTAATAGGAACAAGAGTAGGTTTATTTGGATTTATTGTTGCATTGTTAGCATTTATATTTGCAGAGATTGTCGGAAAGATAATAAAGAAGACAAAGATTAATAAAAAAGTAATTTGGGGTGGAATTGGAGCAATAGTTGTAGTAGTAGTTGTTGTTGCTCTTGTTGGCTCAAATACTTTAGAAAGAAGAAAACACTTACAAGAAATAGAATCAGATATAGTAGATGAATCAACAAGTCAAGAAGCACATATTACAGGAAGCTTAATGGAAATTAAAGAAAAAATAGATAATGACGAAATAGAAGATACATACATGAACGAAGCTCAAAAGAAGTCTTTATTAGAATTATACGATATAGCAAACAAGTGGGAAATAAGCAATAATGATCAACGTATGCAACAATTAATATACAATGCACTTCTTGTAAAAAATCAAGCTAATCCATTATTAATAATATTTGGAAATGGATATATGAACCAATATAGAGAATTAGTATTAGAAATGGATATACCAGCTTTCTTATTTAATTTTGGAATATTAGGATTTATATTATATTTTGGACCATTTTTAGCGATTTTTGTATATGGAATATATTTCGGAATAAGAAAAATAAAAAGTATTGATTCAGAATACATAATGTATGTGTTAGGAATAGGTTTAGCTTTTGCAATATCTGTATTTTCTGGATATGTATTCTTTAACATGTCAGTATCTACAGTTATAGCAGTTATATGTGCATTATTAATAAATAAAATATTTGCTATAAAAAAGGAACAAGAAGAAGCAAAATAAAAAGTATAGGAGATAAAATATGAAGAAAATTCTATTTGGAATAACTAGCCTTACATTAGGAGGAGCAGAAAAGGTTCTAGTTGATTTAGCAAATGAATTAAGCAAAAAATACGATATTACAATACTTACAATATATGCAAAAGGTGAATTCGAGAAGAAATTAAATTCAAAAGTAAAATTAAAAAGCATATATGATTTTCAGTTTAATGATATGTCAAACTTTAAGAAGAAACTTACTGCTTTAAAGTTATTGCTATTTAAAAAGCGTTTTTACAAAAAATATATCAAAGGTGATTATGACATAGAAATAGCCTTCCTAGAAGGGCCAATTACAAGGCTTTTTGGAGTAAAGAATAAAAATACACGAAAAATTGCATGGGTACATAATGATATTACTCTAGTATTTGGAAAGGATATTAAGGCAAAACTTAAAGTGTCTATAGACAAAAAGACATATGGAAAATATCAAACTTTAGTATTTGTAAGTAAAGACAACCGTGATAAATTTACAGAAATTTATAAAGATGTAAGAGATGAATATTTGCAACCAGTACATAAAAGAGTTATATATAATTACATAAATCCACAAAATGTAATAGAAGGTGCAGAAGAAAAGATAGAAGACTCTTTAAATGATAAAACAACTACATTTTTAACAGTAGCAAGACTTACTAAACAAAAAGCAATAGATAGAATCATTAGGGTACATAAAAAACTTATAGATAATAATTTTATGCATGAATTTTATGTAATAGGAGATGGCCCAGAAAGGGAAAACTTAGAAAAATTAATACAAGAACTAAATGTCCAAAATACCTTTCATCTTTTAGGTAAGAAGGAAAATCCATACCCATATATGAAACAAGCACAATTTTTCTGTTTACTTTCTGAATTTGAAGGATATGGAATGGTAATAGAAGAGGCAAAGATATTAAATAAGCCAATAATAATAACAGATACAGCGGCAAGAGAAGCAGTCCAAAATTACGAGAATTCGATAATTGTTAACAATAACGAAGAAGGTATATATGCTGAAATTAAAGAAGTGCTACAAAAGAAAATAAAAAGCTTTTCTAATAAGCAAGAAAAGTATGATAATAGTAAGATAATCACAAAATTAGAAAAACTTTTAGAAGAAGAGGTAAAAACAATAAATATATAAAAAATGTGAGGCATAATTATGAAATTATCAATTTTAACAGCAACTTTTAATAGAGGAGATTTATTACAAAGGTTATATGAGAGTATATTAGAAAATTTAAAAACTAATATAGATGTAGAATGGCTAATAATGGATGATGGATCAAATGATGACACAGAAAAGATTATTAGTAAAATGAGAGATGAAAACAAGATTTATATAAGATATTTAAAGCAAGTAAATCAAGGCAAGATGGCAGCAATTAATCATTTGATGGATTATGCAAGAGGAGATTTAATAATTGAATGTGATTCTGATGATTATTTTGCAGAAAATGCATTTTTATATCTTAAAGATGCATATGAAGAATCTAAGTATGAAAAAGACTTATATGGCTTATGCTTTTTAAAATATGACCAAAATGGTAATAATATAGGAAATGAATTTAAAAATCAGAAAACAACAATGTTTGATTTGTATTTTAAAGAATTAGAAGATGGAGAGAAGGCAATAGCTTTTTTTAAAGACAGGAGAAAAAATTATAGTTATGAATTAGAAGGCGAAGAAAAATTTATTACAGAAGCTAGAATGTATCATAAAATGGATTTAAACTATAGGATAAAATGTTATAATGAACCAGTTATGATATGTGAATACCAAAAAGATGGTTATTCAAAAAATATAGACCAAGTATTTAAAAAGAATCCTAAAGGATATCTTAAATATTTTGAAGAAATTTTAACAATGCAAGATATGGTAGGAGTACCTTTTAAGAAACGACTATATGTAATTAAACATTATATTTTATTTTGTGTGCTTAATAAGACAAAAACAAATTTGACTAGCATGAAAGGCGTTTTGAATAAAATTTTAACAGTATTACTATATGTGCCAGGTTTTATTATGACAAAGAAGAGATTTAAGTAATATAAACTTGAAAAGCTATATATGTAATGATATAATTACCAAAGTCTAAAACAAAAGTGAAAGGATGTAAAAAAATGATACCTAATAAAAAATTAAGTATAATAGTACCAAATTACAAAAATGAAAAATATTTAGAAAGAACATTAAAAAGTTTAATAGAGCAAACTTATAAAAATATAGAAATAGTAGTAGTATGCGATAAACCAGAAGAAGATTGTGATAAATTAGTAAAATCATATATAGAAAAAGATAATAGGATTATCTATATTAAAAATGATGAAAGAAAAGGAAAATTTAAAGCAAGAATTCAAGGAGCACAAAAAGCAACAGGCGATTATATTGCATTTTTAGACGCAGACAATTATGCTTCTATAGATTTTTATAGAAATGCTATAAATAATGCACAAACTAATAATTCAGAAATTGTAATTGGAGATATTGTATATGAACAGGAAAACGGTGATAAATATGTTTATAATCTAATGCAATTACCTTTAAAAAAGATAGAAGGCAAAGAATGTTTTATAAAATTTTTTGAACAAAATGGATTAAATCCATTTTGGAATAAAATCTGGAATAAAATATATGCTAAAGAAATTTTTGATAAAGCATTAAATGCATTACAAAAATTTGAAAATGATGTAAATTATACAGCCGAATTTGTTCTATCTACAATGTTATTCTATTATGCAAGAAAAGTTACAAAAATAGATAATGATAACATATTTTATATAGAACATAAAAAAGAAAGAGATAAAGATTCTGTACTACAAGATGCAGATGAAGTAATAAAAGTATTTAAGATTTTAGAAGATTTCTTTAAAAAAGAAAATATATCAAATGAAATAGCATCATATACAGAGGAATGGAAAAATTTCATGTATCAAAAATTAAAAGATGATGCAGAAAAAGCAAACATAAGGAAACAAGTAGAAAGTAAACTAGAGAACTTTGGCACAAATCATAAAGAAATATTAGATAAAAATTATTTTAAATGTGTTAAATCAGTATGGAACGATAATTTAGAGAAAATAAAAAGAAATTTAGCAAGAGAAGAAATAAAATATGTTAGTTTCGATATATTTGATACATTAGTAGTAAGACCTTTCTTAAACCCAACAGATTTATTTTCTGTTGTAGACAAAGAATTTAGAAAGTTTACGAATAATAGTACAGGTATGGATTTTACTAAGATAAGAATATTTAGCGAGATTCAAGCAAGAGTAAAAAAGGAAAAAGAAGACAAGAAATGTCAGGATATTACTTTAGATGAAATATATGAAACAATTGAGGAAGAATATCATATAGAAAAAGATATTTTAGATAAGACAAAACAAAAGGAAATAGAATATGAAATAAGATTCTGTACAAAAAGATATACCGGTTTCGAATTATATGAGATGGCATTAGCCTTAGGAAAAAAAGTAATTTGCGTGTCAGACATGTATTTACCTAAAGATGTTATAGAGAAAATATTAGAGAAAAATGGATACAATGAGCTATCAAACGTATATGTTTCATCAAAATTAAAGATAACAAAAGCTCATAAAGATTTATTTAAATATGTTTTAGAAAAAGAAGGCATAGAAGCTAAAGAAATGGCACATATCGGAGACAACTATGTATCTGATTATGAAAATCCTAAGAAATTAGGAATAAAAGCACAACATTTACCAAAAGCTTCAGATGTATTTCAAGATAAAAATGTTACACATAATCTTTCTGCAATGCTTACAAAAAGTTTACCAATGTGGAGAGATAATAAAAATTCATTAAACTTTTTAGGAATACGTTGTATGATGGGAATAGTTGCAAATAGATATTTTGACAATCCATATAAAACATTTAATTATACAGCTGACTTTAATGCAGATCCATATTTAATTGGGTATTATACATTAGGAATGTATATGCTTGGTTTAACTAAATGGATGTTAGATGATATGCAAGGAAAAGACTATAAAAAGATTGTTTTTATGGCAAGAGATGGTTATTTACCAATAAGATGTTACGATATTATGAAAAAGCTATATAAAAACGTTCCAGAGTCAGATTATTTATATATATCTAGAAAGGCACTTGTTCCAATTACAATTCAAACAAAGCTTGACTTATATAAATTATCAGAAGTAATAAATGTTACAAACCATAGTCCTAAGGACATATTAAAATATATAAAAGATTGTATAACAATTAAAGATAAAAAAGCATTTGAAGAAATTTGCAAGCAAAATAAAATAAAAATGGATGAGGACTTTAAAATAATAGAGAATTTTGATAAATTTATAAGTTTAGTAATAGATAATTTATATGATGAAGAAAAACAAACAAGAAATTTAGCAAAATATAAAGAATATTTTAATAATATATATCAAGAGCATTCTGCAACATTTGATATAGGATATAGTGCAAGACCAGAAATGTTTTTATCTAATTTATTAAAGAAACCAATAGATACATATTTCTGCAACATAAACCATTCAGAAGCATTAAGACATGCTCAAATTGGAGGATTTAAATTAAAAACATTTTTTGATGCAAAACCAACAACTACAGGACATGCTTATGAAATGATGTTATCTGCATTAGCACCATCTTGTATAGGGTATGATGTAGAAGGTGAAGAAGTTAAACCAATATTCGAAAAATACGAAAATACATATACTGTAGAATTTGCTATGAAAACAATGCAGGAAGCTGCAGAAGATTTTGTAAGAGATGTTGTAGATATTTTTGGTGAAGATATAGATGTAATATATTATCAAAATTATTATATTTCATTGCCATTTATGGCATATTTAAATTCATCAAAAGAAATAGATAAAATGCCATTTTCATCAGTTATTTTTGAAGATAACGTAGGAATTGGTGAACCATTAAAAATGGTAACAAACTGGACACAAGATTTAAGTATAAGAAATCAAGCAACTATGGATAATTTGTTTGGAATAGATAACGATATAACAGAATTTTTAGGTGATAATGAGTTAATATATAATTCAACAGTAGATTTAAAAGATAGAAACAAATTTGTAAGACTAATTTATTATACAATGTTTGATAGAAAGACATTATCAAGAAGAATAGGAGATATTTGTTATAAAAATAAAGTATTATGGGCTATTTATTCAAAACTAAAATATAAAAAATAAACTGGAGGTTAAAGGTAAGTGGAAAATAATTATAGTATAGAAGTACAAGACGTTTATAAAACCTTTAATGTATATTTAGATAAAGCAAATAGTTTAAAAGAAAAATTACTTTTTTGGAAAAGAAATAGAAAAGAAGTAAGAGAAGTTTTAAAAGGGATTAATTTAAATATTAACAAAGGTGAAGCTGTAGCTTTAATAGGGGTAAATGGAAGTGGAAAATCTACATTATTAAAATTAATGACAAAAATTATTTATCCTAATAAGGGAAAAATAACAACACATGGAAAACTAACATCATTATTAGAATTAGGTGCCGGATTTCATCAAGATTTTTCTGGAAGGGAAAATATCTATTTTAATGCCTCAATATTTGGACTAACAAAAAAAGAAATAGATGCAAGATTAGACCAAATTATAGAGTTTTCAGAATTAGGACAATATATAGATAATCCAGTAAGAACATATTCATCAGGAATGTTTATGAGATTAGCATTTGCAGTTGCAATTAATGTTGATGCAGAAATATTGCTTGTAGATGAGATTCTATCTGTTGGTGATCAGCATTTTCAAGAAAAATGCTTAAACAAAATGAAAGAATTAAAAAACGAGGGAAAGACAATGGTTTTTGTTACACATAATTTAGAATCAGCAAGAGAATTATGTGACAGAACAGTTTGGCTACATCAAGGAGTAATAAAGATGGATGGAGATACAAATCAAGTTATAGATGAATATTTAAAAGAAACAAGATAGAAAGGAAAGAATGATGAAAGTTTTTAAAAACTTATATGAATATAGAGAATTATTAAAATCTAGTATAAAAAAAGATGTTGGAGGAAAATATAAGAATTCAGTATTAGGAGTTTTGTGGTCTTTTCTATACCCATTACTTCAAATAGCTGTATATGCAATAGTTTTTCCACTTATAATGAGAAGTAATATGGAAAATTATACTGTATTTGTATGTTGTGGTTTGATACCTTGGAATTTCTTTTCTACAGCAATATCTAGATCATCATTTACAATGATAGAAAATGGAAATATACTAAAAAAAGTATATTTCCCTAGAGAAATTTTGCCAATATCAGTAGTAACAAGCGAAGCAGTAAATTTTGTAATATCAACCATTATTATATTAGCATTCGTTCTAGGAACTGGAATGGGACTAACATGGTATGTTATTTTTTACCCAGTTATATTATTGATACAATATATTTTATTAATAGGAATATCATTATTTGTATCAAGTATTACAGTATATTTTAGAGATTTACAACATTTTATTGGAATTGCATTACAGTTATTATTTTATGCAACCCCAATAGTTTATGCAACAAACATAATACCAGAAAGCTATCAATGGATATTAAGATTAAATCCAATGACTTTTATTATAGATGGATATAGGTCAATTTTTTACTATCAACAACAACCAGATTTTATTTCTTTAGGAATAACTTTATTGGTAAGTTTAATCTTATGTGTAGTAGGATATTTACTATTTAGTAAATTACAAAAAAGATTTGCAGAAGAATTGTAAAAAAGGAGAGGTGGCTTTAATGAAGGAAAAATATGATTTCTCATTAGAACCAGGAAAAATGAAAACAAAATGCAGAGATTACAAAGACAAAGAGTCTGTAATCTCTGTTGTCATACCATTTTATAATGACAAAGATTATATTGAACAATCTGTAAATTCAGTTTTAAATCAAACATTTCCTTATTATGAAATATTAATTATAGATGATGGGTCTAAAGATGAAGAATCTTTAAAAAAACTAGATGAAGTTGCAAAACAAGATACGAGAATAAAAGTATTTCACAAAGAAAATGAAGGCTTGGCTGCAACAAGAGATTATGGTGCTTCAAAATCAGCAGAATCCGCTAAATACTTAATGTTTTTAGATTCAGATGATTTATTAGAACCAACATTTATGGAATGTGCTTATTGGACATTAGAAACAAATAAAGATGCTGCATGGGCATATTCGGATTCAATAGGGTTTGATGCAGATAGTTATACTTGGAATAAATGGTTTGATTCTGAAAAAATGAAAAAAGAAAATGAATTAGTATCTGCAGCAATGGTAAGGAAAACAGACTTTAATGCTGTTGGTGGATATGGCTTAAGAGAAAAAGCTGTAAATGAAGATTGGAACTTTTGGCTTAAGCTAATGGTAATAGGTAAATATCCTGTACATATGAGTTATTATGGACAATGGTATAGAAGAAAATTAAGCGGAGAATTAAAAAAATCTAAAGATAATAAAGCTAGAGCTTTGGAGATAATAAATGAAACAGCAAGTAAAATTACTAATAATGTAACAGCTATACAATATCCTAAACAAGACTATAATTATGATTTACTTTTAGATAAGGTTGAAACTATTGTGCAACCAGAGTTACGAGGAGAAGACAGGAAGATAAATTTATTGTTTATTGTACCTTGGCTTATAACAGGAGGAGCAGATAGATTTAATCTAAACTTAGTAAGAGGATTAGATAAAGATAGGTACAATATAACTGTATTGACAACAGAACCAAACAAAAACACGTTAAGACAGGAATTTGAGGAATATGCAACAGTATACGATTTAACATCATTTTTGAATCAGAAATTCTGGCTAGCGTTTGTTAATTATATTATAAAAAAAGAAAATATAAATGTTATATTAAATTCAAATAGTAAATTTGGATATAGTATTTTGCCTTATTTAAAAGCAAATAATACCAACATACCAATAATAGATTATGTACATATGGAAGAATGGTATAACAGAAATGGTGGATATTCAAGATATTCTACCATGTTAGAATCTGTAATAGATAGAACTTTGGTATGTAATGAAAATAGTAAAAATATTTTGTGTGACTATTTTGGTCGAAATAATAATGAAATACAAACAGTTTATATTGGGGTTGACGAGGAAGCGTTTAATCCAGAGAAATATAATGAAGAAGAAATCCTGAAAAAATATAATATTGAGAAAGATAAGAAATTTATTTTTAGTTATATTTGTAGAATATCAGAACAAAAAAGGCCAATGCTATTATTAGAGATTATTAAAAAATTAAAGGAAAAAAGAAATGATTTTAAAGTTTTAGTTGTTGGTGCTGGGAATTTATTACCTAAAATGAAAGCTAAAGCTGGTAATTTAGGCGTAACTGAAAATATAATATTTTTAGGAAACATTGAAAATACGGAGGAAATCTATAAAATAAGCGATTTAACAATTAATTGTTCAATCAAAGAAGGACTAGCATTAACATCTTATGAATCATTAAGTATGGGAGTACCAGTAATTTCTAGTGATGTGGGTGGCCAAAAAGAATTAATAAATGAAGATGTTGGAGCTATAGTTCCATGTATGCAAAATGAAAAAGATATATACAGCGAAGATTATAAAGATGAAGAAGTTTTGGTATATATACAAGCGATTGAAAAAGTATTAAGTAATTTAGACAAATACAAGAGCAATTGCAGAAAAAGAATTTTAGATAGATTTACAATTAAAAATATGATAAAAGAAATGTCTAAAATTTTAGAAGAAACACAAACAAATCCAAATGAAGATAAGATAAAAAATGGTGAAGATTTATTAAACAATTTAAATATCACCAAAGAATTAATTACATTAAATATGATGAATGATAAGATTGAGTATAATTGGGAATGTACAGAATATGAGAAGAAAGTATATGGACGAGCTTATTCTGTAAAAGGACTAAATTATAAACATGAATTACTTAAAGAGAAATTATGGAAAATACCTTTGTGGAGAGGATTTGTAAAAGTAGTACATAAGGTGAAAGGAAATTGAGAAGGATGGGAAAATTAAAGGAGATTGTTTTAAAGTATAAAAATATTATTGCAGTATTATTAACGATATTTGTTGCTATAGGAATAAATGTTACATTTGATAATGATTTGAATGCTTTAAAGCTAAACAGCAGTATATATAATGTTCTTTATATATTATATATAATATTTATTTTTTATATAATATACAAGAGTTTTCAAATAAAAGACAAAAGATTATGGATATGTTCATTAATACTTGGATTTATATTTGCAATATGTTTAGCAATTGGAGATATTTGTAATGTTTATAGAGAAACAATAATACCTAGTTCAAAAAAATTTATTTTATATGTATTAATAAAAATTGTAACATATTTCTTTATTTTTAGTAGCATAATAGTTATGTTGATAAATAAAATACCTTCAATATACAATAAATGGAAAAAAGAAAACAAAGAATATAAATTTTTTACAGCTAATATGAAATCATTTTGGTTGATAGCATTAATATTCTTTTTAGTAGAGATACCATTCTTTTTATTTTGTTATCCTGGAAGTTTCTTTTGGGATGCTACGAATGGACTTATGCAGATAATAGGAGATATACCATATGAGGATCACCAACCAATAATATATACACTATATATAGGTGGTTTGTGGAATTTAGGTAAAGCATTATTTAATGATGGTAATATTGGATTTGCTATATATTCAATAATACAGATGCTTGCAACATCACTTGTGTTATCATATGTTTTATATTATATGGCAAAAAAAGGAGTAGCCACAAAATATAGAATGATAACATTTGCTATATTTTTGATTAATCCACTTATTCCATGTTTTGCAGTAAGAATAGAAAAAAGTATTTTCTTTGCTTTGCTGTTAATTCTGGCTAATATACAAATTATTGAAATGTTTACAAATTCAGAAGAATACTTTAAAAAGAAAATTCATTATTTTACTTTTGTTATCGAAATACTGCTAATATCATTATTAAGAAATAATGGTATATATATAGCATTAGCGTGCTTTTTAGTTGTATTAATTGTAAAAAGAAAATATTGGAAAAATATATTAATATTATTTTTAATACCGGTTGCAATGTTTTATATAATTAAAGGTCCAGTTTGGAAAGCATTTAATATTATTCCAACGGGAAGTGAGGAAGCTTTAAGTGTACCATTACAACAATTTGCAAGAATTATAAAGTATGAAAAAGACAACTTGACTGAAGAAGAATATAATGAAATTCATAAGTATTTAAATATGACAGATGAAGAAATAATAGAAGAGTATAAGCCAACAATATCAGACGATATAAAAGCTAATTTAAATAGAGAAGCTTTTGAAGAAGACAAATTAGGATTAATAGAATTATACGTAAAATTGTTCTTTAAATTCCCAGGTCAAACGATTTCATCTTTCATAATAAATTCATATGGATATTATTCTCCAAATAATAATATGCTTTATGGTATTCATGAATATAATGATGAAAGTAAAGTTGTTTTAGAAGGATTTACGAGTCCTGAGAATGATTTGAAAAATACAAGATTATGGGATTCAAAACTAATAGATACAATATGCAGACATTTTTTATATAGAGATATACCAGTTATTTCATTAATATCATCAAGTTTAGGATTATATTTTTGGATGTTATTATTAGGATTTACTTATTTAATTTATAGTAAAAAATACAAATTTATAATTGCATATATACCAATGTTTTTATTATGGGCAACAACTATTATTGGACCTTTAGTGGAACTAAGATATGTCTATACTTTGATTTTATTTATGATGCCATTATTAGGATTCACTATTAATTATCAGAATAATAAAATTGAAGGAGGAAAAAATGAGGAGTAAAATAATTTCTATTATAAATAAATATATAAATGTAGTGCTATTTGCTATAACAATTTTTGTAGCTTTAGGAATAAGTGTATATTTTTTGCAAGAGGGAAATTATTTAAAACTTGCAGGAGAAACTTATGATATATTATATTTAATTTTCTTTGTAGGGATTTTTATACTATTAAAAAAAGCATATAGTATAAAAGAAAAAAGACTTTGGATTTGTACATCAATTTTAGCAATATTATTTTCGATATTTTATTTATGTGGAAATATAGGAAATATTTACTGTAATGGAACAATACCTAACTCAAAAAAATTTATACTATATGTTATTATAAAAGTAATTACTTATTTTATTATTTTTGATAGTGTATTAGCTTTAATATTTTATTATGCTAAAGATTTATTAAAAAAATTAAATATTAATAATAAAGAATATAAATTGTTTACAGCGAATAAAAAATCTATATTCTTTGTAGCTGGAATATTTTTTATTTCATATATTCCGTACTTTTTATATTACTATCTAGGGGTAATACAATATGATGCAATTAGTTGTTTAGAGCAGATAAGTGGATATACATCTTATAATAACCATCATCCAATATTATTTACTTTGTTTTTTGGTGGATTATGGAATTTTGGAAAAAATGTTTTAGGTAATGGAAATTACGGATTGGCAATCTATACAATTATTCAAATGCTTGCAACAAGTTTAGTATTATCAATATTAATATATTATATGGCAAAGAAAAAGATACCTACAAAATGGAGAATAATTACCTTTTTAATTTTATTATTGAATCCATTAACAGCGATGTATGCAGTTAGAATAGAAAAAAGTATGTTCTTTACATTAACCATGATTTTAGTGGTAATAGGAATTGCAGAAATAATTACTAAAAAAGAAGAATTCTTCAAGAAAAAGGGTAAAGCTATAATATTTTCTATATTGTTACTTGTATTAGTTCTTTTGAGAAATAATGGAATATATGTTATATTGCTAACTTTAATTGTTATGCTAATAGCATGTAAAAATATAAGAATGAAAATATTAACTGTTTTTATAGTACCAATAATTGTATTTTTTATAATACAAGGACCAATTTTAAATGCCTTAAATGTAACAGAAGCTAAAACTAGAGAGGCGCTAAGTATACCAATGCAACAGTTTGCAAGATTAATAAAATACGAAAATCAGAATTTAACAGAGGAAGAAAAGGCTAATATTCACAAATACTTACCAGTAGAAGATGAAAAAATTGCTTCAGAATATCAATCTTTAATATCTGATAATGTAAAATTTGATTTTTCAGAAGAGGCAATTAAAGAAGATAAAGTAACATTATTAAAAACATATTTTAAATTAGCATTAAAATATCCAGGGCAAACAATATCTGCATTTTTATTAAATACTTATGGATATTATTCTCCAAATAGTTATAATATATGGGGAGTACCGAATTTTAGAGATGAAACTGCAAACGTTATTCAAAATATAGGTACAGTTGATTTAGATGAAAACATTTCTAAAGAAATTTATGAAATGCCTATTGAATATAAATATGATATTCATCCTAGGTCTTTATTAAATTTAAGTTATATAGATAGAATTAACAACCATATTTTAATGAAGGATATACCTGTATTATCAATGGTGATAACAAGTATAGGCCTATATTTCTGGTTATTATTAATATGTATAACATATTGTATATATACACAAAGTTATAAAAAGATTATAATAATGTTACCAATATTATTTTTATGGCTTACATCAGTAGCTGGACCAGTAGTAGAATTAAGATACGTATATTCAATGTTACTTTTAATGCCACTATATATTGGAATAACTTTTATTGTAAACAAGGAAGAAAAGAAAGAGGAGGAAGTATAATGAAAGAAGAAAAAATTGCAGTGTTAATACCATGTTATAATGAGGAGCTAACAATAGAAAAAGTAATAAAGGACTTTAGAAAAGAATTACCAGAGGCAGATATATATGTTTATAATAATAATTCAAAAGATAAAACCGAAGAAATAGCTAAGAAAAATGGAGCAATAGTAGTAAATGAGTATAGACAAGGAAAAGGTAACGTAGTAAGAAGCATGTTTAGAGACATAGAAGCAGACATATATATTATGGTAGATGGAGATGATACTTATCCAGCAGAATTTGTTCATAAATTAATAGAGCCAATTATAGAAGGTAAAGCAGATATGGCAATTGGAGATAGATTATCAAATGGAACATATCAAAAAGAAAATAAAAGACACTTCCACGAATTTGGAAACAATTTAGTAAAAAAAGCAATCAATGTATTGTTTAAAACAGATTTAAAAGATATTATGACAGGATATAGAGCTTTTAATAAAATGTTTGTAAAAAATATGCCTGTTTTAAGTCCAAATTTTGAGATAGAAACAGAAATGTCTTTATATGCATTAGATAAGAAATATATAATAAAGGAAATTCCGATTGATTATAGAGACAGACCAGAAGGAAGTAATTCTAAATTAAACACAGTAGGAGATGGAATAAAAGTAGTAAAAACAATTGTAAGGATGTTTAAAGATTATAGACCTTTTGCGTTCTTTACAATATTAGCTTTAATATTTTTAATTTGTGGACTAGCTGTTGGCATACCAGTATTAGTAGAATTCTTTAAAACATCATTAATAACAAAAATGCCATCAGCAATATTGGCTACAGGTTTTGTAAGCTTAGCTGCAATTACTTTCCAATGTGGGGTTATACTAGATACAATAACAAGACAACATAAAGAAAATTATGAATTGAATTTATTAAAATGGAAACAAATAGAAAACAAGTAAGGTAGGGAACAATGGATAAAATAAAAAAATTAATAAAAAAGTTTTGTACTAAGGAAATTATATTCTATGTAATATTTGGAGTTTTTACAACAATTGTAAATGTTGGTTCATTTTACGTAATGAACAAAATATGGGATTGGAATGAAGACTTATCTAATTTCATAGCAATTGTTCTTGCAGTGCTATTTGCATATGTAACTAATAAGGATTTAGTATTTCATTCTGATGCTAAAAATTTTAAAGAAAAATTAAACCAATTTTTTAAATTTATTTTAGGAAGAGCGTTTACAATGATTGTTGAATTTGGAGGCTGTTTTGTATTGTTCAAAACAGCCATTCCAGAGATGATAAGTAAATGTTTTATGACAGTTATAGTAATAATATTAAATTTCTTTATTAGTAAGTTTTTTGCATTTAAGAAAAAAGATAAAATAGGTGATATAAATGAAGAAAGTAACAATAATAATACCAGCATATAATGAAGAAGAGTCGTTACCATTTTTAAGAGAAAGATTAAATGAATTAATAAATAATATAAAAAAATATGAATTTGAAATATTATTCGTTAATGATGGTAGTAAAGATAGCACACTAAAAATAATAAAACAATGGAGAGAAGATGATGCTAGAATAAGCTATGTGGATTTTTCTAGAAATTTTGGAAAAGAAACAGCTATGATAGCAGGCTTGGATTATGCAACAGGAGATTGTGTAATTTTTATGGATGCTGACTTACAAGATCCACCTGAATTGATTCCAGAGCTATTAAAATGGTGGGAACAAGGATACGATGACGTTTATGCTAGAAGAAGAACAAGAAAAGGTGAAACATGGTTAAAAAAATTCACTTCTAAAATGTACTATAAAGTTTTACAAAGTCTAACTAATGTAGAAATACAAAAAGATACAGGTGATTTTAGATTATTAGACAAGAGATGTGTAAATGCATTAAAAATGATGAGAGAATCACAAAGATGTTCAAAAAGTATGTTTAGTTGGATTGGTTATAAGAAAAAAGAAGTATTATATGATAGAGATCCAAGAATAGCAGGAAAAACTAAATGGAATTATAAAAAATTAGTAGATTTGGCAATTGATGGAATAACTTCATTTACAACATCACCTTTAAGATTAGCTACATATATTTGTATACCAACATTTTTAGCTTTAGTAATATATTTTATATATGTAATTTGCAAAATGATTTTAGTTACAGGGAAAATAGATGCTTATCAAGCAATTATACTTTTAATTCTATTTTTTAGTGGAATTCAAATATTGTTATTTGGAATAATTGGCGAATATTTAGGAAGAATATTTAATGAGACAAAAAGTAGACCATTATATTTAGTTAATGAGTATAACAATGTAAGAGAAAACAATGAAATTGGTAATATTACTAAAGAAAAGTAATTAATAAAAATAAAAGAGGGATTATTTTTATTAATAAGGAGGGCTTTGATGAAGAAAAAATATATTAAAATAACAGCAACCATAATTATAGTTATTTTTTCTATTTGCACTTTGGTTTTTGCAGATAATAATTTAATAGGTAATAATTTAATTTTAGATAGTAATAATATTATTGACAATGAAACAATAAATAATACATTGATAAAAGAAACAAATCAAGAAGATAAAATGGAAGAACTTAATAAAAATGAAACATATAGTCAAGATTTAGAAATACAGAATAATACTAATACAAGTTCGAAAATACAAACAAAAAGTTCAAAGGTAATCGAAGATGGAACATATAGGATAGCAATGTATAGTAATCCAAATATAGGATTAGATATAAATGGTGGTTCAAAAGAAAATGAAGCAAATGTGCTTTTATGGGATTGGTACGAAGAAAATAATGTACAAAAGCAATTTGAACTTGAATATGGTAATGATGGATATTATATAATAAGAAATAAAAATTCTAATAAAGTATTAGATGTGCAAAATGCAGGAATGACAAATGGATCTAATGTATGGCAATATGAAGAAAATGGATCTGATGCACAAAAATGGATAATACAAAAGAACACAAATGGAAGTTATAGTATAATATCAAAATTAAATGGACTACATTTAGATATACAAAATGGAAATATTATACCTGGAGCAAATGTACAAGTATACGAAGAAAATGATTCTAGTGCACAACAATTTACTTTTATAGAGATTTTAAAACCAGAAAAGACAATTGAAGACGGGACATATAGAATAGCAATGTTTAGTAACCAAAACATTGGTATAGATATAGATGGTGGCTCACAAGAGAATGGAGCTAATGTACTATTATGGGAATGGTATGAAGAAAATAATGTACAAAAACAATTTGATTTAGAATACGATGGTAATGGATATTATATAATAAGAAATAAAAATTCTAATAAAGTATTAGATGTGCAAAACGGAGGTACATCTAATGGAACTAATGTATGGCAATATGAAGAAAATGGATCAGATGCACAAAAATGGTTAATACAAAAAAATTCAAATGGAAGCTATAGCATAATATCAAAATCAAATGGATTATATTTAGATATACAAAATGGAAACATAGCTAATGGAGGAAATGTTCAAGTATATGAAGGCAATGGGTCAGTTGCTCAACAATTTTATTTTATAAAAATTACAAAGCCACTAGAGACATTAGAAGATGGAACATATAGAATCGCGATGTTTAGTAATCAAAATATAGGATTAGATATAAATGGTGGTTCAAAAGATAATGGAGCAAACGTACTATTATGGGAATGGTATGAAGAAAATAATATCCAGAAAAAATTTAATATAAAATATGATGAAACAGATGGTTATTATACAATAACAAATGTAAATTCAGGAAAACTTTTAGATACAGAAAATGGCGGAAATACAAATGGTACAAATGTGTGGCAATATGAAGAAAATGGCACTTCCTCACAAAAATGGAAGATAATAAAGAATAATAACGGAAGTTATAGCATAATATCTAAATATAGTGGATTATATTTGGATATATCAAATGGGAATATTGCAAATGGAGGAAATGTTCAAGTATATGAAGGAAATAATTCTGTAGCACAACAATTTATGTTTATAAAACTTGATAATCAAATAGAAAAAACTGTAGAAGATGGAATATATGAGATAACATCTTCATTAGATTCTAGTAAAGCTTTTGATATGACTGATAATTCTACTAGTGATGGTACACAATTACAGCTATGGGATTCAGATGGATTTATTCAACAAAGATATAAAATAACTTATAACACAAGTTATTATACAATTACTGCAATGAATTCTAATAAAGTATTAGCAATAAATGATAATAATCAAGTTATTCAGAAAACAGCTAGCGGAGATATTAAAGAAAAATGGAGTATAAAATCTTTTGGTAATAATAAATATACTTTTGTTTCATTATCAAATGATTATTGTATAGATATACCTTCAGCAAATGCAAGTAATGGTGTTAAGTTACAAGTATATGAGGAAAATAATTCTGATGCACAAAAATTTTATTTAACCAATAGAACTCCAATGCAAGGAAAACAAACAATAAAAGATGGAATATATAAGATAGGAACTGCCATAAATTCTTCACAAGTTTTTGACATTACGGATGGATCGTTAGATAATGGAAAACAAATTCAGCTATGGGGAAGTTGGGAAGCGACACAACAGAATTTTGAGATAACATATAATGGAGATGGTTATTACACCATAAAATCCAAATTATCTAATAAGGTGTTAGCTGTTGATAATGCAAATGTAAAAAATGGAACTAAAATAATTCAACAAGACGAACAAGGAACCGATCAAGAAAAATGGATAATAAAAGATGAGGAAAATAATAATTATAGTATAATCTCAAAATGTAATAATTATTATATAGATGTACCTTCTGCAAATTGTTCTGATGGAATAAAAATACAAATGTATGAAAATAATGTAACAAACTCACAAAGATTTCAATTTATTCAAATAGGAACAGAAAGAACAATAGAAGATGGAACTTATAGGATATCTTTATTTAATAATGAAAATTTAGGTCTAGATATAGAGAGCAGTTCAAGAAGAAACTGTGCAAACGTTTTAATTTGGGAATGGTTTGATAATAATATTCAAAAAGAATTTAATTTGCAATATATAGAAGCAGATGGCTGTTATATAATAACAAACGTAAATTCAGGTAAAGTTCTAGATGCAGAAAATGGAGGAACAACTAACTATACAAATGTATGGCAATATGAATACAATGGTTCTGCAGCACAAAAATGGTTTATAATAAAGGATGCAAATGGAAGTTATTCAATTCATTCAAAAGCAAGTGGACTATGTTTAGATGTTGAAAATGGTAATTTGGCTAATGGTTCTAATGTAAGGTTATACGAAAGTAATAATTCTGCAGCGCAAGAATTCAAGTTTATTAAACAAAAATCAAAAGCTACAAAATATATGGAAGATGGCTTATATAAAATAGTAACAAAAATAAATCAAGATATTGGTTTTGATATTGCAGATGGAAGTATTGAAAACGGGGCTAATTTGCAATTATGGAAATATCATGGAGTTAATCAAGAAAAATTCATACTAAGTTATGAAGATGGATATTATACAATAGTTGCTTCTCATTCAAATAAAGTACTAGAATTAAAATCTAATAGTAAAATTGAACAGAACGAAAAGAATTCAGGTAATAATATGCAAAAATGGATTTTAATTCCAGATGGTAGTGGTGCTTATAATATAGTTTCTAAGGCTAATGGTTTATATATGGATGTAGAAAATGGAAATATTAATGAAGGAATTAGTGTAAGAGGATATCAAGGAAATGGTACACAAGCACAATTATTTGTATTTGGAAATTGTGGAATAAATATTGATACAAATAAGTATCCAGGAATACAAGAAAGAGTAAATGAATTAGTAATAAACCATCCTAATTGGCAATTTGAAGTTTTATACACAGGAATTGATTTTTATACAGCCGTTCAAGGAGAATATGAGTATGATAACAGAAAAGCTAATTTGGTAGATACAAATGTATATAAAGGAGATTGGATAGCACCTAACCCATATGTAAGTGGAAATTGGGCATCAGCTTCATATAATGGAATAGCATATTTCATGGATTCTAGAAATTTTTTAAACGATGTAGATGCTTTCCAATTTGTAGATTTAGCAGACTATTATAACAGTGGTGCTACAATAGACTCAATACAATATCAAGTAAATGGAACATTTTTAAATAATTTTGCGGAAGATGTTAGAATATCATGTGAACATCAAAATGTTAATCCTTATTATATAATTGCAAGATTATTCCAAGAACAGGGAAGAAATGGTTCTATTACAATTTATATGGATGGTGGAGATGGAAAAACATATTTTAATCCATTTAATATAGGTGCACAAGTAGGAAATGATTTTGCAACAGCATTAGCAAAAGCAAAAGAACAAGGCTGGGATAGTATGCAAAAAGGTATAGAAGGTGGAATTACTTTTGTAAAACAAAATTATTTAGATGCTAAGCAGAATACATTATATCTAAATAAATTTGATGTAAATCCAAATAGTCCAGGAGGATTTTATACTCATCAATATATGCAAAACTTATCAGCAGCATATAGTGAAGCACGTACGTTTAGAGGTGCATATGCAGATACAGGAACTTTAGATAATACAATTAAATTTATTATACCAGTATACGAAAATATGCCAGAATCACCAGCAGCAAAACCAACTGGAAGTGGTAGTTCTACAGATCCTAGTTTTCCTGCAATTTCAGATCAAGGACCAAAGAATGTTCAAGTTTTTGATATACAAACTACACTAAAGGTTAGAAGTGGACCAGGTCAAGAATATGCAGAAATAGAAAAATTACAAAATGGAACAATACTTCTTTCGATAGAAAGATATGTTAATGGATGGCAAAAAGTAATAACACCTTCTGGAACAGTTGGATATTGTTCTGGAGAATATTTGCAATTTATAAATGATGTTACAAATTGCAATGAAAGAGTGGCTATATCTACTACAGGAAGTGTTAATATTAGAATTGGACCAGGTCAAGGTTATACCAGTTTGGGAACTTTTAGAGATGGAACTACAGGAACTAGAATATTGAAAGATGTTTATTTTGCTGATGGATATACGTGGGACTTGATAATTTTAGATGATGGAACCAAAGGATTTGTTGCTTCAAAATATCTAAGAATAATTTAGAAAGGAGAATGTTAAATTAATATTATAATTAATTTAACATTCTTAACTATTACTTGAAGGGGAGAAAGTATGAAATTAAAAATTAGTTTGTTTTTTATTACCTTAATATGTATAGTTTCTATTGTAAGTTTATCGTTTGCAGAAACACCTAGGCTTGTAGATATACCCGTACCACCTAATAGTGCAGGTTATGCTGATTTTACAGAAGAAGATGCAGCTGAGATAGAAAAAAAATATGAAGAAAGCAAGAACAACACAGTAACAGCAGAGTACTATGTAGGAAAATCAAGTGACAATTATTTGAAATCTTTAAGTATAGAAGGATATGAGTTATATCCAAAATTTAGCAGACAAAATGAAACATATACAATATATGTAAAAGATGATAATGTTAATACTTTTAATGTTTTAGCAGAAGCAGATAATGAAAATGCAAAAATTGAAGGAATAGGAAATGTAAGTGTTTCACAAGAAGAAAGAATAATTAATATAAAAGTTACTGCAGAAAATGGGGATTTAAAAGTTTATACTATAAATATAGAAAATGAAGCTGATAAACCTAAAAAAATAAATATATATATGATTGTAATATTTATTGTAATATTAATAGGAGTAATGCTTTTTATTATTAGAAAAAATAAAAAGCAATAATAAAATATACAAAGCGACAATTTTGTTGCTTTGTATATTTTTTTTGTTGTAAAAGAATAGGAATAATGTTAAGATAAAAAATAGATATGCAAATGGAGGGGTAATTTATATGAAAAAAATTTATCTAAAGCTTATTATTGTAATTAGCATAATCATTTTATCAATATGTAGTTTAGCTTTTGCAGACAATAATACAATAAATGAAATTGAAGACATAAATATGCTCTTTACCGATGAATTAATAAATAATGTGCTAAATGATAATTTACAAGAACCAAAAGAATTATTAGAGAATAATCAAAAAGCAATACCAGATAAAGTACTTCAAGATGGAAAATATAGAATAGCAATGTACAGTAATTTAAATATTGGATTAGACATTAATGCAGGTTTACAAGAAAATGGAGCAAATGTATTGTTATGGGACTGGTATGAAGAGAATAATTTACAAAAACAATTTAATATCCAATATGACGAAACAGATGGGTATTATACAATAACAAATGTTAATTCTGGAAAATTATTAACAGTACAAGATGGGCAAAAAAATATAATACAATATAAAGAATATGGAACTGATGCACAAAAATGGAAGATAATTAAAAACTCAAATGGAAGTTATAGTATTATTTCTAAATTAAATAATTTGTACTTAGATATCCAAAATGGAAATATATCAAATGGAGCAAATGTACAAGTATATGAAGGTAACGGTACAGGTGCACAACAATTTTCTTTTGTAGAAATTATTAAACCTGAAAGAACTATAAAGGATGGAACATATAGAATAGCAATGTTTAGTAATTCAAATATTGGAGTGGATGTTGATGCAGGATCAAAAGAAAATGGGGCAAATGTATTATTATGGGAATGGTATCAAGAAAATAACTTACAAAAACAATTTAATATTAATTATGATGAAGTGGATGGATATTATACAATAGCAAATACTAATTCTGGAAAATTATTAACAGTACAAGATAGTGGAACAATTAATGGGACTAATGTGTGGCAATATGAAGCCAATGGAACAAATTCACAAAAGTGGCAGATTGTAAAAAATCCTAACGGGAGTTATAGTATTATTTCTAAATTAAAGCATTTGTGTTTAGATGTACAAAGTGGGAATATATCAAATGGAGCAAATGTACAAGTATATGAAAGTAATGGCTCAAATGCACAGCAATTTAAAATTATAGAAATAATTAAACCAAAAAAGACTATTGAAGAAGGGACATATAGAATAGCAATGTTTAGCAATCCAAACATAGGTATAGACATTGATGCGGGATTAAAAAATAACGGAGCAAATGTGTTGTTGTGGGACTGGTATGAAGAAAATAATACTCAAAAGAAATTTAATTTTAGATATGATGAAACAGATGGTTATTATACAATAACAAATGTAAATTCAGGAAAATTATTAGATGTTCAGAATGGAGGAATGTCTAATGGAACTAATGTATGGCAATATGAGGAAAACAGGACAAGTTCACAAAAATGGCAGATTGTAAAAAACTCAAATGGAAGTTATAGTTTTATATCAAAATTAAACGGATTGTACTTAGATATACAAAATGGAAATATATCAAATGGTGGAAATGTACAAACATATGAAGGTAATGATTCTACAGCACAGCAATTTACTTTGATAAAATTAAATGATCAAATAGAAAAGCCACTAGAAACAGGATTTTATGAAATTGCTTCTGTAATTGATAGAAATAAAATATTTGAAGTAACAGATAGCTCTACAGAAGATAATATACCAATACAATTATGGGATTTGGATGGAAATATTCAACAAAAATTTAAAATAACATACAATAATACATATTATACAATAACTTCTGTACATTCAAATAAAGTGTTAGCAATAAGTGATGAAAATCAATTAATACAAAAAACAGAAGATAGCGATATTACAGAAAAATGGCAAATTAAGCTATATGGAAACGATAAATATGCTTTTGTTTCACTAGCAAATAATTATTATATAGATATTCCATCTGCGAATGTAAGCAATGGAGCAAAATTACAAGTATATGAGAGTAATAATTCAGATGCTCAGAGATTTTATCTGACAGATAGAAATCCTATACAAGGAACACAATCTATAGAAGATGGAATTTATAGAATAATTACACCTATAGATAATATGAAAGCTTTTGATGTAACAGATGGGCTAAGTACTGATGGTACAAAAATCCAACTTTGGGATAATGATGAATTTATTCAACAAAAATTTGAATTTATTTATGTAGGTGATGGATATTATAAGATAAAATCTCAATTATCTGGGAAAGTTTTAACTGTGGAAAGCAAAGCACCAAACCTATATAGTACAATTACACAAGAACAAGATAATGATTTAGAAACTCAAAAGTGGATTATTAATGATTTAGGAAATGGTTTATATAATATAATTTCAAAATGTGAAAATCTTTATATTACAACTCAAGATACGCCACAAAACGGAGAAAAAATACAAGTACAAAGATACAAAAATTCAAATTCACAATCTTTTATATTAATAAATGAAACACCAAAAAATAATATAAGTATTATTCAGGATGGAATCTATCAAATAAAAATGAAAAATAATATTAATTCTTTTGATATTAATGGTGCAAGTTATGACAATTATGCAAATTTACAAATATGGACATGTGATAATTCTCCGCAAAAGAAATTTCGCATAACTAGAATAGGAGATACAAATTATTATAAAATTGTTGCAACACATTCTGCTAAAGCTTTAGATGTACAAAATGGAGGAATAAACATTGGAACAAAAGTAGATCAATATGATCAAATTGATACAGATAATCAATTTTGGTATTTTAAAGATTGTGGAAATGGTTATTATAGTATAATTTCAAAAGCAAATGGATTATACTTAGATATTGCCGGTGGGGCAATAGAAAATTGCGGAGCAAATGTACAACTATACTATTCAAACAATTCAGATGCTCAACAATTTAAATTAGAACATATTAATATAGTTGAAAGTGGTACTTATGAAATAGAGACAAAATTAAATTCAAATATGGTGGTAGATGTAGCTGGTGGTTCATATGATAACGGAGCAAATATTCAAATATGGACTGCTGATAATGTAAATCAACAGAAATTTATTTTAGAACCACAATCAGATGACGTCTATGTGATAAAAGCAAAACATTCTAATAAAGTTTTAACTGTTGACTTGTCAAGTAATAATGTTTGCCAAATGGACTATACAGGAGCAAGCAATCAACAGTGGAAAATTCAAGAAGCAGGATATGGATTTTATAATTTAATTTCTTTAGCTAATAATTTATATTTATATGTGAATAATCAAAATGCACAAAATGGCCAAAATATACAAGTATATAGTGATAATGGATCTGATGCACAACAATTCAGATTTATTACAGGTTATAGAAAATTTTATGAGGAAGGAACATATGGAACATCAGGTAAGAGGCAATCAGCTCAAGGAGGATATGATTTAACATATTTTAAGATAGGTAAAGGAAGTAAGCATTTATTTACAACATTTTCAATTCATGGCTTTGAAGATTCATATTGGAAAGATGGCTCAGAATTAACGTATATGGCAAATCAATTTAAAGATTATTTATACAATAATCTTTCAGAAGATTTAATTAATGAATGGACAATTTATATTTTTCCAACGTTAAATCCTGATGGACAATATGATGGTTGGACTAACAATGGACCAGGACGTACAACAGTTTATAGTTATGCGCCAAATAATCAAGGGATAGATATGAATAGAGGATTTAGTGTTGGATTTCAAAGAATGACATCAGCTAGAAATTATACTGGAACTGCGGCATTCCAAGCTCCAGAAGCAGTTCAATTACGTGACTTTATTTTAGCACATCAAGGATCAAGTAATGTTTTAATAGATGTTCATGGATGGTTGAATGAAACAATAGGTGATGATGGAATTGGTTCGTACTATAGAAGTGAATTTGGAATTTCTAAACATATAGGAACATATGGAAATGGATATTTAGTAAATTGGGCAAGAAGCATACCTAATACACGTTCAATGCTATTAGAACTTCCTAATGTAACAAGTCATGATCAAGTAGTAAATTGGGATTATGCAGGTAAATTTAATAGATCAACAATGAGGTTATTAAATGATTTTTAGAGGAGAATTAATATATGAAGAAAAATATTTTAATAGTTTTATTACTAGCAATTGTTGTGGTAATAGTAATAGGTTTAATTTTTAATAATAAAAAAGAAAATAGTGATCAAAATATTTTACAAAATGAGATTAAAAGTGATGAATTTATGAATAGAATAGTATCTACAGACTCTAATGAGATAAATGCAATAAAAAATGAAATAAATGCAACAGGCCAAACTGATATTTATCAAATAGAAGAAGAATATGATGGTAGAAAAATAATTCAGGTAAAACCAGATGTTCAATATCAAGTTGCTTTAGCAGGAATAATAAAAAATGGTATTCCTGCTGAAGATGAAATTAATACAATATTGGAACAAGCACCAAACAGTAGTGGTATGTGGATTTCTGAAAGCTCAAGAGAAAAATTCATGGAATTGTTAAACAGTAATAATATAGTAGATTTTGAAATAACAAATGAAGGATATTTAAAATGTAATAAACAGGAGAATTTAACTGAACAGGAAGAAAAATTAAAAGATATGGCTGAATCAGATAAACTATATGTAATTGATGTGTCAGGAAAAACATATCAAAGAGATTATATAAGTGGAGAAGTTATAGAATATCCTTTTGAGGAGATGGATCCATATCAAGTACTAGAACCTTACGAGATAGAGAATTCAATAATTTTAGGAGTTACTTCTAATAAAGAAAATAGATTAAGTAATAAAGAAATATTAGATGCAATTATAGCATATGTGTAATAAACTAATAAGATAAATAATAGTTTACTTAGATTGTTATTTATCTTCTTTTATGGAGGAAAAATGGATAAAATAAAAAATATATGTGAGAAAAATAAATATACTATGTGTATATTTATAGGTATGCTGATTTTTACTACTGTTATATGTACTAATTTTATAAAAACACATTTTGCCTTGGATACATATTGTGTTTATTTATATGATAGTCAAGAATTAATTTCACATTTCTTACTTTCTAATAGGATAGTTAGTGCTTTAGCAAGATGGATATTTGATGTATTAAGAATTCCTCTATTGGTAAATATGAAAATATTATCAATAATAGGTATATTATTTTTAGCTACTGCTTGGTTTATATTATATAAATTTATAATAAGGATATCTAATAAGCAAAATAATATTTTTTATAATATTTTAATAATAGGTATATCTTTTATAATAATATATAATTTTTGTTCAGTAGAATGTTTGGCATTTTGGGAATCAGGAATAATATGTTTTGGAATTTTATGTACCGTTATAGCTGCATGCTTATTTAATTCAAATATTAAATATAACAAGCTAATAACATTTATATTTGTATTATTAGCAAGCATTTGTTATCAAGGAGCAATCACTTTATTCATTCCTTTAGCTTTAGTATTTTTAGCATATAAAAATAAAGAAATTAATAAAGAAAATATAAAAAGAATTGTTGTAGAGAGTATTAAAGTAGGAATTATATATATTATTGTTATGGTTATTAATCTTGTAGCAACTAAAATTTTTAGTACGGTATTTAATTATGAATTTAGAAAAATTGGGGCTTTGTCGATTGCAGAAATATTGCATACAATAGCAAGACTAGGCACAGATATGGTTATAAAAACATTTGGAATATTGCCTAAATTTATATATGCACTAATAATTAGCATTATTAGTGTAATAATTTTATTATATATTTTTAGAAAGAAGAAATCGAAGTTTTATATTTTAGAATATATTATTTTGATAGCAAGTTGCATACTAATTCCAATATTACCAATGCTGGCTACTCCAATAGAAAGTCAATATATGGAATCCAGAATGGCAATTTCATTTGGTGCAAGTATTGGTATAGCATTATTATTTTTTATTTTAGTTTTGGAAGTCTATAAATTTAAGTGTTATAAAATTTGTTCAATAATTATTATTTGTGGAATGATAATGTTAAATTCAATGTATTATATAATTGCATCTTCAGAATGATTGCAACAAATTATTTAGATAGAAATATTGCTCAGGAAATAAATAATGAAATAAACAAATATGAGACAAAAACAGGAATTCATATAGAAAATATAGGTCTAACATTTGATAAAAATATAACGGTTAATTATGACGGACAACGATGGCTTGGTGTAATTAATACAAGAAGTATGGCTACAGAATGGGCTGCTATAGAAACAATAGAACTATATAGTGGGAAATATTATAATCAAGTAGAAGTTCCAACTAAATACCAAGAGGAATTTGCACAAAAAGATTGGAATTACTTTGACAAAGAACAATTAATTTTTGAGGAAAATAATTTGTATATATGTATGTATTAAAAATACATTAGTTTTTTATTTAAAATTCTAGCTGTACCTTGTAAAAAAATACTGATAATGATAATATAAAAGCAAATTAATAATAATGGAGGAACAAATTATGGAAAATATTAAAATTTTCGCTTGTAGCAAATATGCAGAACCATTTACAAAAGAAATCTGTGAGTATTTAGATATTCCAATGGGAAAAATAAATACAATGAAATTTAAAAATGATAATAATTTTGTACAAATACTAGAGACTGTAAGGGAACATGATGTGTATTTAGTACAAAGTAATGTACCACCAGTAAATGAGAGAATAATGGAATTATTAATCACAATTGATGCAGTAAAAAGAGCATCTGCAGGTAAAATAAATGTAGTTTTACCTTATTATATATATTCTCGTTCAGACAAAAAAGACCAGCCAAGAGTACCAATAACAGCAAAATTAATAGCAGAGTTATTAGAGGCTGCTGGAGCAACTAGAGTAATTACTTGCGACCTACATAACCCAGCTATACAAGCATATTTTAATAATATAAATTGTGATCGCCTTTCTGCAGAAGGGATTTTAGAGGATTATTTTATGAGTAAAAAATTAGATAATATGGTTATTGTTGCAACAGATGCAGGAAGTTCAAAAAAAGCATATAAATATTCAGAATTTTTTAATTGTCCAATCGCAATGTTAGATAAAAGAAGAGATGGAAATAATGATAAGGCGATAGGAACTACGATTATAGGTGATGTAAAAGGTAAAAATGCAATTATATTTGATGACGAAATAGATACAGCAGGTTCAATGATGGAAACAGTAAGGGTATTAAAGGAATATGGGGCAGAAGCTATTTATGCAGGATGTACACATGGAGTACTTTCTGGACCAGCAATAGAGAGAATTCAAAATTCACCAATAAAAGAATTGGTTATAACTAATACAATTCCATTATCAGAAGAAAAACAAATACCACAAATAAAAGTTGTTTCTATAGCACCACTATTTGCAGAAACAATTAAACGTTTAAATGAGAGAAAACCATTAGGTGAATTATTAAAAAGAAAAAATTAACAAGTCACATTCTTTTAGTATATTAATTTGAGAAAGTTTAAATAGTTCAACCATAAAATATGGTTGAACTATTTAAACTGCGTAATAAGGGGAGAGAAAAAATAGTAATGGAAAAAATAAGAAGGCTAATAATTATATTGATTCTATTAATAATTGCAGTAATATCTACATTTTCTTATGCTGAAGAAGAAACTAATACTATTACAAATAGTATAGATAAAAACTTTATCGAAAACCAAAATAATAATATTTATGAAGATAATGAAGAGATAAAAAATGAAATTTTAAATAATAAAAATAATATAATTTACGAAAATATTTTATCTAATAATATAATAAAAGATGAAAGTAATTTAGAATTAGAGAAAATAAATTCTGAAAAAGCTCCAAATATAGGTACAAAAACAATAGAAGATGGAATTTATGAAATACATTCATGTATAGATGATAATAAATTATTAGATGTAAAAGAACAAAGTTTTAATTCGGGAGCTAATATATATATATATCAAAGAAGCAATGTACCAAATCAAAAATTTGAGTTTATATATAATAAAGAGGATGGAACATATACAATAATATCTGTAAATTCAGGAAAAGCAATAGATATACAAAATGGGGGAACTTCAAACGGAACTAATGTATGGCAATATGATTTAAATGGAACTGATGCTCAAAAATGGATTGCAATACAGAATAGTGATGGAACATATAGTTTTATGTCTAAACTAAAAGAAAACTTATATTTAGACATATGTGGAGGATGTTTTAATAATTGTACAAATGTACAAGTTTATGAAGGAAACGGTAGTAATGCGCAAAAATTTAGATTGGTTTTACAATATGAATTGAATAAAGAAAATAATATAAAAGACGATACATATAATATTTTGGCTTTCGAAAGCCAAAATATTGGTATAGATATTACTAGTTGTAGTCCAGATGCAACAGCTAATGTTCAATTATGGACAATAGATAATAACCCAGCACAAAAATTTAAACTAACATATAACAAAGAAGATAATACATATACAATTATGGCTGTTAATTCTGGAAAAGTCTTAGATGTTTCAAATGCAGGAATGACTAATTATGCGAATGTATGGCAATATGATTTAAATGGAACAGATGCTCAAAAATGGTACATAGTAAAAAATAATGATGATTCATATAGTTTTATATCTAAATTAAATGGGTTAGCACTAGATATAAGTGGTGCTTCATTTAAGAATGGGACGAATGTACAAGTTTATGAATATAATAATTCGAGTGCACAAAAATTTATTTTAAAAAATGCATATCCTATGAAAGGTGAAAGAAGTATTGAAGATGGTGTTTATGAGTTAAGTGCAAAAGGGAATATCTTACAAAGCCTAGATATAGTAAATGGTAGTACAGAAGAAAATGCGGAAATACAATTATGGACAAGTAATTTTACAAACGCACAAAAATTTATCGTAAAATATGTAGGAAATGGATATTATAAAATAATATCTAAGATTTCTGGAAAAGCTTTAACTGTGGAAAGTTCAAATCCAAGTGTAGGGAGTAAAATTATTCAAAAAACAGATGAAAATTTAGATACTCAAAAATGGATAATAAAAGAAACGGATGTTAATACTTACTATATATATTCTAAATGTGGTAATTTATGTATTGACGTTCCAAGTGGAAATACATCTAGTGGTAATAAACTACAGTTATGGGGAGAAAACGGAACAAATAGCCAAAGATTTATATTTGTAAAAAGAGAAATAACAGGAAAAAAGACCATAAATGATGGAATATATAAAATAAATTTGAAAAATAATAAAGTTTTTGATATAGATGGTGGAAAATTTAATGCGTGTGCTAATTTACAAACATGGGCTAATGCTAATGTTCAACAACAAAAATTTAGAGTAAAGTATAATAATGATGGAACATATACTATAACAGCAATTCATTCTGCAAAAGCATTAGATGTGCAAAATGGTGGAACAGCTTTATATACAAATATATGGCAATATGATGTTAATGGAACAGACAATCAAAAATGGGTAATAGAAGATATTGGAAATGGTTATTATAATATAATATCAAAGGCAAATGGTTTATATATTGATATTAGTGGAGGATTAAGTAATAATGACTGTACAAATATTCAATTATATTATAATAATGGTACTGATGCACAGCAATTTAAATTTATGCCAATAAATATAATTGATGAAGATAGTTATCAGATACAATCAACGATAAACCCTAGAAAAGTATTAGATGTTTCCAATGGTTCGCAAGAGAATTATGCAAATATTCAATTATGGGATTATTCTAGAGTACCTCAACAAAGTTTTAAATTTCAAGCACTTTCAAATGAAGAATATATTATTATTGCAGATCATTCCAATAAAGCATTAAATGTACAAAATGACGGAAACGAACCGGGCACTAATGTATGTCAATGTGAAAAAAACGGAAAGGAAAACCAAGAATGGATAATACAAGAGGCTGGAAACGATACATATTATATAATTTCATCTGCAAATGGATTATGTTTAGATGCAGAAAGTGGTCAAGCAAATAATGGAACAAATATACAAGTTTATACACAAAATTATACTAGTGCACAAAAATTTAGAATAACTCATAATAATAAATTAGTAATTGTCTTAAATGCAGGTCATGGCGGATATGAGACTGGTTGCGCTAATAATTGGAAAGGCTTAGTAGAAAAAAATATAACACTTCAAATTGCTAGACATATAAGAGACGATTTATCTGGAATTCCAGATGTAACTGTGATATTAGCACGTGATGGTGATTATCAAATGAATTTAGAAGATAGAGCAATGATTGCACGAAATAACAATGCAAATTTATATGTAAGTCTTCACATAAATGATGAAGCATCTCATTCTGCAAGTGGTTCACAAATGTATGTGCCTTTTTATGAAGGACAAAGACATTATAATAGCGAAATGACAAAATTAGCTGAGCTAATTCAAGAAGAATTATCATATGTTGGAATTGGTAGAAATATTTCTGGAGGCATTACAAAACGAAATATAGACCAAATTCCAAAATATCAATATTTACTAAATGGACAAGTTGTTCAAGCAGATTATTATGCAGATATTAGACATGCTATGAAAGGTGATACATTAGATTATGGACCAGATTTAAACACAGAAACTGGTGTTCCTGCTATACTTGTAGAACATTGCTTTATGAATAGTTCAGATTCAAATTTATTAGATTCAGATGAGGATTTAAGAAGGGTTGCACAAGCAGATGCAAATGCAATAAAGAGGTATTTTGGATTATAAAATAAAGGTTGAATAATAAGTATTAAAATGATATTATATGAAAAAATAAATTCATAAAAACATAGATTGGAGAGTATTATGAAAAAAGTTTCAGTTATAATACCAATGTATTATGAGGAAGAAGTTGCAGAAGAATGTTATAAAAGACTAAAGAGAGTATTAGAAAGCATTAATAATTACGATTATGAACTAATTTTTATAAATGATGGAAGCAAAGATAAAACTCTAAGTATATTAATAGATATAGCAAATGAAGATAAAAATGTAAAGATAATTTCTTTTTCTAGAAATTTTGGACATCAATGTGCTGTAACTGCTGGGCTTCAATATGTTACAGGAGATGCCATAGTAATAATTGATGCGGACTTGCAAGATCCGCCAGAACTTATACCTGATATGTTAAAACTTTGGGAAGATGGAAACGAAGTAATATATGGAAAGAGAAAATCTAGAAAAGGAGAATCAAAATTTAAATTATTAACTGCTTCAATGTTTTATAAAACATTAAACGCGTTATCAGATGTAGAAATTCCAAGAGATACAGGAGACTTTAGATTAGTTGATAGAAAAGTTATAGATGTTATAAACTCTTTACCCGAGCATAATAAGTTTTTAAGAGGACTATTTAGTTGGGTAGGATTTAAGCAAACACCTTTCGAATATGAAAGAAAAGAAAGGTTTGCAGGTAAAACAAAATATCCGTTAAAGAAAATGTTAAAATTAGCTAAGGATGGAATATTTAGTTTTTCAATTAAACCTTTAAAAATTGTAGGAACAATGGGGACTATTTCTATAGCTATATCATTAATAATTCTAATATATGCAATTCTTTCATATATATTTGATTGGAACAATTTAACAGCGGGGTGGACATCTTTAATGGTAACAATGACATTTTTAAGTGGTATGATACTTATATCTTTATGGATGATAGGAGAGTATATAGGAAGAATTTATGATGAAACAAAGAGAAGACCACAATATATAATAGAAAGGACTTTTAACATTGGAGAAGACAATAAAGAAAAATAGAGATTCTAATATAGAATTATTAAGAATTATAGCAATGTGTTTAATCATATTTCATCATATGGCTTTAAATACAGGTATAGTGGATGGATATACTGTAAATGGAAATATGATTTTTGGAATAATAGGTGGTATTGGCGGAAAAATTGGAGTTGTTATATTTTTACTTATTACTGGCTATTTTAGTATAAATAAAAACTTTAGTTTTAAAAAAGTATTTATTTTATGGTTACAAATTTTTTGTTACTCCGTAGGTTTTATGTTAGTATTTAGACTTACAGGAATAGAAAAATGGAGTAAAGTTGATACGATAAAAACTTTTTTTCCATTAGCATATAATCAATATTGGTTTATAACAGTATATTTATATATACTCCTATTAGCACCATTTATAAATAAGTTTTTGAATAGTTTAAGTAAAGAAAATTATAATAAACTATTAGCTATTCTAACAATTATTTTTGCAGTAATTCCAACTATATTTTATTCAAATGGTTTGATTGGAAGTACTCAAACTCCAATTGGAATTTTATTATTTATATATGTATATATTATTGGTGCATATATTAGACTATATGGAATAAAATTCTTTGAAAATAAAAAGCTAAGAAATATAATTTTAATTTGTTTAGGATATATGATAGTATTTGCAATTGTTTTAATTGGAAAAAAACTGGAACAAAAAAATATTTTTTGGTCAAATCTTTTTGCATATTATAGGGAGATGAATTCAATATTCATTTTAATACCTTCAATTGCTTTATTTTATATCTTTAAAGAATGGAAGCTTAGATGTAATAAAGTTATAAATTATTTTGCTAGTATAAGTTTTGCAGTCTATTTATTTCATGAAAATAATTTTATGAGATATAGATTATGGCATAATATATTTGGAATGGAATTTATAAAAAACATACCTGGGGGAGTATTTTCGACATTGATAATTGCTACAATTAGTTTTTATTTAATAACTGCAATAATAGAATTTTTAAGAAAAAATATAATAGAGAGAAATGTACTTAAATTAAAACCATTAAATCGTTTATTTAATAGAGTAGACAATTTCATGAATTTGAATTAAATAGGGGGAATTGCAATGTGTAATGTATCTGTTATTACAATTTTTAAAAGAAGACACAAGAAAGTAAAGGAATGTTTAAATAGTTTAATTAATCAGACATTATCAAACACAGAAATAATTTGTATTTATAAAGAAGAAAATTCTGATATAGATAGATTTGTAAAAGAAACTCAAGAAAAATATAAACATATAAAAATTATATATAAAACAAAGGCTCAAGATGTAACAGCTAAAAATAAAGCATTAGAAGAAGCACAAGGAAAATATATTATAGTGATGAATGGTGATATGTGTCTAGAAAAAACAGCTTTAGAAAAACTATATAATGCACAGGAAAAAAATGGTACAGATATTGCAATTTGTGGTTTTAATATAATAGATATAAATACAAATCAATTAATTCATGAAGGACTTAATAATAAATTTAAAGAAGTAGAAGAGGTAAATGGAAAAAATGAAAATTTTGCATATTTAAATCTAGATGGTGGAAATAAATTAATAAAAAAAGAAATTGCAAAAGATATTGGATTCCAGAATTATGATGAATGTCAAGATGAAATATTTATATTAAGTTGTTATTCTAAGGCTAATAAGCTTTCATTTATAAATGAACAGTTATATTATAAATATGAAGATAATTCTAATAAAAATTTGAAAAATCAAATTCAAATTAAAGATCTAAAAGATGGTCTTGTAGAAGTTAAAAAATTATATAAAGATGCTGGTAAATACGAAAAAATGAAAAATATGTTAACATTTATAGCTTTTACAAGAATTGGAATGAGAGCCTTACTAGAATTAAATATAAATAAAAATGGAGAATTAAAAGATAATATAAGAGATATAATGAATTATCTAGATATAAACTTCTTTGAATGGAGAAAAAATCCATTTTTAAAATTAAAAAATGTGCCTAGAAAAAAATATTGGATTGCTTATACTTTGTATAAATATGGGTTCCAACAACTATTTATAAAAATATATAGTAAACCAATAGAAAAGGGAAATAAGTTGTTAATAATGTAATTCCGGTTCGAAACGTTCGGGATTAGGGGACGTTCCTCGAACTCCTTTTTTAGTAAATTATATTAAAAAGCTATCAAATTGATTTGGTGGCTTTTTAAATTACATGCTCAAAATTTATATTTATTTAAAATAAATTTATAGTTTAACAGATGCTAAAAAAGCTAGTTATGTACAAAGTATAAATTTTATGGTACAATGTATTATGTAACTCGATATAGTGATGATAAAAGATCAAACACGGAGGAAATACTATGAGAAAAGGTTTAGCAACAGTTGTAACTTGTGGTCTGGTTATTGGAAGCAGTTTTTTTTGCTCAACGATGAGTGTAGAGGCTGCATCTGCAGTATCAATAAGAACTGCTAATGGAAACTACTCGACTATGGGATTCGGTGGAAGCTTCCAAGAGATGGGAGCGAAAGTCCGGGAACACTTAACAGAAGGGCACGATAATCCAATTTGGTTTATTGCAAGTGAGAAATGTCACTCAGAGGCAGAATATTACTTTTCCACTGACAAAGAAAAGGAAGATTTGTCATGGGAGTATGATTGGGTCAAGTCTGATAGCGATACAGATTTCGTCCAGGTCGGAACCTATATGGATAATCGACTTCGGTCGAATCTGGAAGAAGCTTTTCAAAGTGATCCACAGAAGGCAGCAAAAGACGTGCTGTCATCTGACGAAGAGGAATTTGCAGTAGAAATTGACTCTGCTCAGCCAATTTATTGGCATACCGAAGATGTTAACTCTGACAAGTTCTTGTTAGAAGTAGCAGTTGGAAAATACGTCATCGAACAGGGAGACTGTTTGAGTGTTCTTGCAGAACGCTTTAACACATCGGTGGAACAGTTGATGGCAGACAACCAGAACATCATAGATCCTGATTTAATTTATACAGGAGATTTTATTGTTGTAAAGTGAATCATCACATAACTGTCTAAAAATAAGGCAGCGGCCCTATAGGAATTAACATCCTATAGGGCTTTTAATATTGGTATATTTATCTTGTAAACAAGACTAAAAAACTTGTATTTTTAGCGTATAAATGATATTATTCTTATTGAATAAATTGATACAAAGATTAAAAATTAAATAGGAGATTATTATGGACGAAGAAAATTTAATTAATCCGGAATTAATAAATGAGGAAGAAAATAGATTAGAAAATTCATTAAGACCTAAAACGCTTTCAGAATACATAGGACAAACAAAAGTAAAAGAAAATATGAAAGTGTATATTGAGGCCGCCAAAAAAAGAGGAGAACCATTAGACCACGTACTTTTATATGGTCCTCCAGGACTTGGTAAAACAACATTATCTAATATAATTTCAAATGAAATGAATTCAAATATAAAAATAACATCAGGACCAGCGATAGAAAAGCCAGGAGATTTAGCTGCATTACTCACAAATTTATCAGAATTTGATGTGTTATTTATAGATGAAATTCATAGACTAAACAAAAGTGTAGAAGAAATTTTATATCCAGCTTTAGAAGATTACACATTAGATATAATTATCGGAAAAGGACCAAGTGCTAGGTCAATAAGATTGGATTTGCCTAAATTTACATTAATAGGTGCAACAACTAAAGCAGGTTCATTAACTACACCATTAAGAGATAGATTTGGAATTGTAGAAAGACTAGAATTGTATGAGCCAGAAGATTTACAAAAAATTGTAAAAAGATCAGCAGGAATTTTGAATGTAGATATAGAGGACACTGCAAGTATGGAAATTGCAAAGAGATCAAGAGGTACGCCAAGAATTGCAAATAGAATTTTAAAAAGAGTAAGAGACTATGCAGCAGTTTTAGGAGATGGAAAAGTAGATTTAAATATGGCTAAAATTGCGTTAAATAAATTGGAAATAGATGATTTGGGCCTTGACCAAACAGATAGAAACATATTGCTAACAATAATACAAAAATATGCAGGAGGTCCAGTTGGTATTGAAACGTTAGCTGCTACAACTGGTGAAGAAATAGAAACTATTGAAGATGTTTATGAACCTTTTCTAATGCAGATAGGCTTTATAGCACGTACACCAAGAGGAAGAATTGCACTTCCTATAGCATATGAACATTTAAACTTAGAGTACAATAAATAATTAATTACCAGAAATTCTAGTTTTACCAAAAAATATCATTAAGCAAAATTAATATTTTAGATTGGAGATAAAGTGAAAGAGAAAACAAAAGCAAAATTAATAGATATTTCCTTTTTTGTAATAATGATGTTGCTATTTGCATCTACAGTACTTATAAGGAATCTAGCTAATTTAGATGAAATATGGAATTTTAATTTTGCAAGGAACATTGCAAATGGTTTAATTCCATACAACGATTTTAACATGTTACAAACACCATTATTATCATTTATACTTCGGAGGCATTTTTAAGTTATTTGGACAAGAACTTTTTGTTATGAGAATTGCATCTACTGTTTTAGGTGCAGGAATAATGCTGGTGTCATTTAAAATATTAAAAGAATTAAAATTAAATATTAAATGGTCAATATTATCGTCAGCTTTATTATTTTTATTTATAAAAGATAATTTTTATATAGATTATAATTATACGATCTTATTTATAATATTAGTGTTAATTTATGCAGAATTAAAATATAAAAAATATAGTACAAGATACAATTTGTTAATCGGTCTGCTTGCAGGCTTAACAATCTTGCTAAAGCAAAGTACAGGAATAATTATATCAGCTATAACAGTGATATATCTATTAGTAGAAAAAAGAGATAAGCAGACGATAAAAGCAATATTATATAGAGTTTGTGGTGTTTTAATTCCTTGTATAATTTTACTAATATATTTACTAGCAACAAGTTCTATGTCAAGTTTTATAGACTATTGTATTTTAGGAATAGGAACATTTAAAAATAGTATATCTTATCTTAAACTACTAAGAGGAGGAGATTTGACAGCCATTTTTAGTATGATAGTTCCATTTATTTTAGTAGTATTACTTGTAATAAATATAATCAATATAAAACGAAAAGCTATAAAAACTAAAGAAAGTAATTTAATATTATTTGTATATGCTGTAGCTGAGTTTACAGTAGTATATCCAATAGCAGACGAAGTACATTTTGTAATAGCTGCATTTCCTGCAATTTTAATCACGTTATATTACATATGTAAAAAAATTCAAGAAATAAAGAATATTAAAGTATCTATATTTATAGAGCATTTTATGAATATAATAACAATATCATTTGTAGGAATATTAATTTTACAAGCAATTAATGATATTTATTTATATACACAAATGGATAAATCAGTATTAAATCATTTTTCAAATATACCAATTTCTTCTACATTACAAGATAGGATAATAGAAGTAGATGCATATATTCAAGATGAAGAAAGAGATGTGTATATATTAGATTCAGAAGCAGCTGTATATATGATACCATTAGATAAATATAATAAAGATTTTGATATGTTTTTAAAAGGGAATTTAGGGTCAGCAAGTGAAGAAGGACAAATAGAAAAAATAAACAATATGGAAAATGCAGTGATATTAATAAAAAATGATAAAATGGGATTAAACTGGCAAACACCAACAGTAGTAATAGAATATATAAGAAATAATCTAGAAAAGATAGGAACAGTAAGCTTTTTTGATGTTTATGAACTTAGACATTAAAATTAAAAAGGAGGAAAAAATGAAATTATTAATGCATACTTGTTGTGCACCATGTAGTGTGTATTGTATTGATTCATTAAGAAAAGAAGAAATAGAACCAACTGTATATTGGTATAATCCAAATATTCATCCATATATGGAGTATAAAGCAAGAAGAGATTGTTTAAAAGAATATACTAACAGCATAAATGTAGAAGCTATTTTCGAAGAGGACTATGGCTTAGATGAATTTTGTAAAAATGTAGTATGTGATTTGCAAAATAGATGTCAAAATTATTGCTATAAAGTTAGATTAGAGCAAACCGCTAAATATGCTAAAGAACATGGTTTTGATACTATTTCTACAACTCTTTTGGTTAGTCCTTATCAGAAACATGATATTCTAAAAATGCAAGGAGAGAAAATTGCAAAAAAATATGGCTTAGATTTTTTATATAGAGATTTTAGAATTGGATTTAGAGAAGGTCAAGCTAAAGCAAGAGAGTTAGGTTTATATATGCAAAAGTATTGTGGATGTGTTTTTTCAGAGGAAGATAGGTACAGCAAAAAAATAGCTAAAGATAAATTAAAATAAAAAGGTGAAAGTTATGATTATACAAAATAAAGATAGGAGTACTAATCCAAAAAAGCAATATAAAGCAGATAAGCAAGCGATTAATTCAGAAATAAAATCACATACAATGTGTTTAAATCATGCAATTGAAGATTTAAATCGAGCACAAGAAACATATGGTTTTAACTCTAACGAATATAATGCAGCCTTTATACAAACAGAAAGATGGAGATATTGTATAGAAGAAAATAATTTAGCTTTAAAGTTTGTTAGACCCAACAACCAGAACGATATAGAATATAGAATTAATCAGTATAATGAATTTACAGAAAAACTGCAGTCTGTTATTTCTAAGAATTTAGACTTAAGATTTCATGGAACACCAATTTATTTTGCAGAACAAATTATAAAAACAAAAACTATAACTTCTACTGCAGATAGATATAATGGCTATAGAAATTCTACAGATCGATATGGCGAATTTTCTGCATCATCAATTCAAACATTGGGAGAGACGATTAAATTATTTTCAGACATACAAGCATATTATCGTTCATTACCATGTGGATGTATATTTGCATTGTTTCCTAAAGGACCAGAAGATAATGAATTTCCAAACTTGATGAAAACTGTAGATCTTAGCCAGAATCCAGATCAATTATATGGAATATTTACAACTCCAGAAAATATAGATAGAGTTAGTACATGGATGCAAGAGGCTGGATTAGATGCAAGTAAAGTATATACATTCGAGTCATTTTTAGAGCAAGTACAAGAGACATCTAGGTTAATTGATGGCGAAGAAGTTCAAGTTGTAGACCCAATATATAGTGAAGCAAATAATTTTGGGATTGAAGAAATGGAAAAATTATCATATGGAAGACAAACTGGACGTTTAGCACAACTTCAGTTTAAATTGAAAAATATTTTTTCTAGAAATATAGAAAAAGAGGGGGAAAGAAACAATGGAACAAGTAGAGATTAGTAATGCGGCAAAAGAAGTATTATGCCTTTGTGAATATTTTGACCCCAAAATTAATATGAAAATACCAGAGAACTTTTTATTAAAGTTAAAAGAACTAGCTAGCACATCAAATATTATAGTAGGTATAGACTATAAGAAAAAATTAACAGAACAAAATATTTCAGAAACCGCAAAGGATATATTGGCATTAATATATTATAGTTATATTGCAAAACCTGAAGAAAAAATTAAAATTAAAGAAGCATGGGATAAAAAAGATGCAGAATATAAAGCTTATATTAAAGAAAAATATGATCCAGAAAGAATTTTTAAGAAAGAAGCAAAAGTAGAAGAAAAAAATAATGAAGTTATTGTATACAATCAAAGTTTTATTTCGAAAATTATAGAAAAAATAAAAAGAATATTTAAGCATAAATAAGAAGTAAAAACATGTAGTTGTAATAATATAGATGATGAAATCTAGTAAATAGTTACATAATTAATTGATGAAACATAAAATATAGAAACTATATACATATACGTATATAGTTTTTTTATATATTAATAGGAGGAGTGAGTTTATGAAAAGTATAAAGATTATAGGGGACACTCCAATGATAAGAATTAATTATGAATTTAATAATAGACCAAAATACATATATGCTAAATTAGAATATTATAATTTAACAGGAAGTATAAAAGATAGAGTTGCATTTTATATAATAAACAATGCTAAAAAGCGAGGAGATTTAAAAGAAAATATGCCAATAATAGAAGCAACAAGTGGCAATACGGGAATTTCATTGGCTGCATTAGGAAAGAAATATAAACACAAAGTATATATTTTTATGCCTGATTGGGTAAGTAAAGAAAGAATAGATTTAATGAAGGAATATGGAGCAGAAGTAATACTATATTCAAAAGAAGAAGGTGGATTTATAAGATGTATAGAAGAAGCAAAAAAACTAGCTATTGACAAAAAGGGTTTTTTAGCTAACCAATTTGCAAATAATGATAATTTTTTAGCGCATTATGAAACAACAGGAGAAGAAATTATAACTCAAGTTCCAGAAGAAATATATGGTTTTGTGTCTGGTGTTGGAACTGGTGGTACTTTAATGGGAACTGGTAAAAGATTGAAAGAAAAATTTAAAAACTTACAAATAGTAGCAATAGAGCCGGATAAAATGCCTCTAATTACTAGTTTAAAATATCACAAAACTATACAAACTAATGGAACTCATAAAATAGAAGGTATTGGCGATGAATTTGTACCAGATTTAATAGATAAAAATGAAATTGATGATGTTATATTGGTAAATGATGATGATTCAATAAATATGGCCAAAAAATTGGCAAAGGAATTAGGTCTGGGAGTTGGGATTTCTTCAGGAGCGAATTTGATAGGAAGTATATTATTAAATGAAAAAATAGATAAGCCAGTAGTTACTCTATTTGCAGATGATAATAAAAAGTATTTATCTACAGATTTGTTTAAAGAATTCAGGCAAAAAGATGAATGGATTTCTACTAAGATAAAATTAATTGATTATAATATTATATAAAAAAAGAAAACCCCGCAGGGTCAATCCAATATAATTATTGTAGTAGATTGAACTTGCGGGGAAAAGTGTTTTAATTTACGGATTAATTGGAATTGGAGAAATCTTGTACGTCCTGCAGCCACAGATTTCTTCGCACTTTGTGACGTTAGCCAGTGCAAACATGTAATAACTGTCGAAGAAGTGAACATATCTGCCAGGAAAGTGTTGGCTTAAATATAAAGATATGTCTGTTTCGATATGGTATCCTGCTAGAAAGTCATAGTCTTTAGATTTTTCTTTGCAAGATGTCATTTTGCAGGTATCAATTTGCAAAGAATCTTGAATCCCTGCCCGCTTTAAAGCGTCGACCAAAATCTCGCTAACTCTGTTTAATGTTTCTTTAGTCTCCCGATTAAAATCGTTGTAAATCAGCAATACTTTTTTCATGATAACCTCCTTGATGTTAAAAGGGAAATACCCTTTTTTATACTTAAAATGTTTCTTGGTCAACTTTTATTATACCATATTTTGTAAATAAAAACAATATTTTACAAAATTTAGCACTAGAGAGCAAAAACAAATTATTTGCTAAACTTAAAAAAACTTTGTATAATCTATATGCAATATCAAGTAAGGTAAGTGCAGAAAAGAATACTATATAAAACAGATAAATAGGAAAACTTGGAGGAGAAAATGGCACTATTAGAAGTAGAAAATTTAACACATTCGTTTGGAGACAAATTATTATATAAAGACTCTTCTTTCGAGCTATATAAAGGCGAACACATGGGGATTGTAGGTCAAAATGGAGCAGGAAAAAGTACTTTAATAAAAATATTATTAGGAGAAATTTTACCAGATAAAGGAACAGTAAGATGGCAAAATGGCATTACCATAGGAAATCTAGACCAATATGCAATAGTAGAAGAAGAACAAACAATTTTTGATTATTTAAGAACAGCATTTAAAGACTTATATAAATTAGAAGAAGAATTAAATAAATTATATGAGGAAATGGCAGAAAATTATAATGAAGCTATTTTAAACAAAGTTTCTAAATATCAAGAAGAATTAGAAGAAAGAAATTTTTATGCGATAGATAGTACTATACAAAAAGTTGCAAGTGGGTTAGGAATAACAGCACTTGGAATGGAAAACTGCCTAAAGAACTTAAGTGGTGGGCAAAGGGCAAAAGTAATTTTAGCAAAATTACTTTTACAAAATCCAGAAGTCTTGGTACTAGATGAGCCAACTAACTTTTTAGATAAAGAACATGTAGAGTGGCTGGCAGAATATCTACAAACTTTTAAAGGCGCATTTATAATAGTATCACATGATTTCGATTTTTTAGAGAAGGTTACAACTTGTATTTGTGATATAGAATTCAATAAAATGAAAAAATACAAAGGGACATATTCTAGTTTTTTAAAACAAAAAGAATTTTTAAGAGAAGATTATATAAGGCAATATAATTCACAGCAAAGAGAAATAAAAAGATTAGAAGATTATATTGCAAAAAATAAGGTTAGAGCATCAACTGCGCAGATGGCAAAGAGTAGAGAGAAAAAGTTAGAAAAGATGGAAAAAATAGAAAAACCATCTTTTACTAGTAAACCGCATTTCCGTTTTAATTGTATCCAAAGTACTGCACAAGTAATATTAGAAGTAAATGGTTTAGAAGTAGGATATTATTATCCATTACTTCCTAAAATGAAATTTGACGTACAAAATGAGGAAAAACTAGTTATAACAGGATTTAACGGGATTGGAAAATCCACATTATTAAAAACTATTATGGGAGAAATTAAACCTATTTCTGGAAATTTTAAGTTTTCAGAAACAATTAAGAGTATAGGATATTATGAGCAAGATTTAAAATGGGAAGATCCACAGGATATTCCATTAAATATAATTTCTAGAGAATTTCCAAAATTAACGCAAAAACAAGTTAGAAAACATTTAGCCGATTGTGGAATAAAAAGGGAACATGTTATGCAACCTATTTCTACGCTAAGTGGTGGGGAACAAGCAAAGGTTAAGTTATGCAAATTAATACTAAAACCTTGTAATTTATTAATATTGGACGAGCCTACCAATCACTTAGATGCGGATACAAAAGAAGAGTTACAGAAGGCATTAACAGAATTTAAAGGAACTGTTATTCTAGTTTCTCACGAAGCGAGTTTTTATAAAGATTTAGCAACTAAAGTTGTAAATATAGAGAATTTATGTATTAAAAAAATTAAATAGATAGAATTAAAGAAGGAAGGGAAGCCTTCCTTTTTGCATATAAAAAGATTATAAATATCACTTGAATATTTTATAAAAAAATTATATGATTGTAAGGAAAATTTAAATTAAGAATTACAAAAGAATAAGGAGAAGGCATGAAACAAAGAACAAAGAACTTAATATTATTTTTTATTTTATTTGTAATAACTGGGGTTGTTTTTTGGAATTATGTATCAATGCACTATGCAACAGATACATATAATATAATGAATATAGGATATGAAAAATATGCGATAAATAATTCTTTAAGTGATGGAAGAATATTTATGTTTTTAATAGGAATGTTTGCAAATACAATAAATATTCCTATTAATGTTTATGTAATAACTTTAACTGTTATTGGTTTAATAATATCGTGTATAGCAGTTATAGTACTAAAAAATATGATAATGAAATTTTGCAAAAAAGAAACAAAATTACAAGAAGTTATTGCAATTTTAATATCATATTGTACAGTATTTAACTTTATGTACGTAGAGAATTTATATTTTGTAGAAGCTGCAGTTATGGGATTTAGTGTATTATTTTATATATTGGCAGTAAAACAAATTGTAGACAAAAAGAAATTATATGCACTTAAAGCAGGGCTATTAGCCATAATAGCAACTTTTTGTTATCAAGGTACAATAGGTTTATTTGCACTATATGGAGTAGTATTTTCTATAGCTAAAAATGGAAAAAATATAAAGGAAATATTAAAAGATTTTGGAGTAATAATCTTAATTACAATAATTTCATTTGTGGCTAATTTAATTCAAATAGATATTGCAACATACCTTGCAGGAACTACCCAAAAAAGATTAAATGGAATACAAAATTTACTAGAAAATTTTATTTATGTGTTGGCTAGATTTGGTACAATGGTATTTAATACTATGTTTATAAGTAATTGTGGGCTATTTCCTAATTATTTAATGATGCTCTTTGTATTAATCATAACACTTATGGCTGGAATTTATGAAGTACAGACAAAGGAAAATGGCATAGTATTTAATATAATATTTCTTTTTGTATTAACTATGCTTATAACTTTTGCAATGTGTATTGTTAGTATTGCAAGTTATGATACAGGAAGAATTCATGTACCTGTAGGGGCTTTAATAGGAGTTATTTTTATTTACCTATTTTGTAAAACAAGCATTTTTGAAGAAGAGACAATCATTAAATATTTAATAATAACAACATTAATTGCTTATAATCTTATAACGATAGTAAATACAATATCGTTGCTATATCAACATAAACAAGTTAACGAGTTAGAAAGGAAGCAGTGTGAAGGCTTAGAAGATTACATAGAAACATATGAAAGAGAAAATAATGTAAAAATTACAGAGGCTAGATATTTTAAATTATCTAACATGAAAAAATATGGCTATTTTGAAGAAATAAAGAACGAGTCAGTTCTTACATATGATGGCGTTGCATGTACATGGTCTGCAATAGGTACAATTAATTTTTATACAGGTAGAGATTTTGCAGATAATTATCTAGAAGCATATCCAAATAAAGAATTGTTTTATGCATATGCAGCTAAAAGAAAGTTAGGATATGAAGGAAACTTTGTGATAATGGATGACATTTTATATTTCTTAGCATATATTTAAAATTTGGGTGATGATATGAAAAAAAGACAAAAAGACTACTTAATCTTTTTTGGAATATTTATATTGGCAATACTAATATATAGTAACTGGATAACTATGCATTATGCTTCAGATACATATAATATTATGAATGTAGGATATGAAACATATGCTACAAATTGGTCTTTAAAAGATGGAAGACTAATAATGTATCTTATTACTATGATATGTGCAAAACTTAATATATCAATAGAAATTTATGTGATAGGAACATTATTAGGAGCACTACTAATATCTGCTGGCTGTGTTATAAAATTAAAGAATATAGTTTTAGCGAATACTGAATATAGTTTAAAAAAAGAAATACTTGTTGTAATTGCTTCATTTTTTACAATATTTAATTTTATGTATATAGAGAATATGTATTTTGTAGAAGCAATTGTAATGGCACTAAGTTTATTAGCTTTTATATATTCTGCAGATTTTATAGTTAATAACAAAGGAATAAAAAATAAAAGCATAGCATTAATTTTAGCAATAATAGGAGTTATAGCATATCAGGGAACAGCAGGATTTCTCATTATAGTAACTTTTGTTTTTAGTTTGCTAAAAAATAAAGTAGAATTAAAAGGTTCAAAAGAAAATATAAAAACAAATATAAAACAAATTTTAATAGATTTATTTGTAGCCGGTGTATGTGCACTTATTGGTATATGTATTAATATGCTAATAGTTAATATTATTGGAGATATAACAGGGAGACAGCAAACTAGGGTTGGTAGCATAGCTAATATATTTACAAATTTACAATATATTATTAGCAATTTTACGTCTATTTTAAAAGATAATATTGGCTTATTTCCAACTAATTTATTATATATATTCTTAAGTGTTATATTAATATGTTCATTAGTTTATGATATTAAGACTAAGAGTAAAAATTTTTTAACGATAAAAGAAATAAGTATAATAATTGTAAGTATAATATGTGGTTTTGTAGTATCGCTAGGTACATTATCAAGTTTTTATACTGGAAGACTACATTTTTCAATAGGAAGTATGCTGGGTTTTGCTTTAATTTGTCTAATTATGGAAAATGAGGACGAAATTTTTAGAAAAATATTTGCATTAATTTTAATAATTTATAGCTTTATTAGTATATATAATTGTATAATAGTTACATATGAACATAAATTAGTTAATAAATATGAACAAAAAGAAGTTCAAACAATAGAAAATTATATAAAAAATTATGAAAGTAGGGCAAACGAACAAGTAAAGAATATAGCAATATACACAATTAAAGGACAAGCAGATAAAACATATTTTGAGAATATTTCAAGAAAGTCTGTAGTAACATATAATGCCGTTAGATGTGATTGGGCTGCAGCTGGAGTTATAAATTTTTATACAAAAAGAAATTTAGAAACAGTAAACTTGACAAAAGATTTATTAACAGAATATCTTAAACAAGAGAACGAAAATGGTTATGGAATAGTAGATAATACATTAGTAATAGAATGTTATATGTATTAGGAAAGAAGGTTTATTTTGGGAAAATTAGTATTAATAGATGGTAACAGTATTTTAAATAGAGCTTTTTATGGAATTATGGGAAGTAAGATGCTACAGTCAAAAGATGGAACACCAACAAATGCAGTTTATGGTTTTTTAGCAATTCTATTTAAGATATTAGAGGATATAAAACCAGAATATTTGGTAGTAGCTTTCGATTTAAAAGGACCTACAAAAAGACATGAAATGTATGATGGGTATAAAGCAAATAGAAAGGGTATGCCAGATGAACTTGCATGTCAAATGCCAATAATTAAAGAAATTTTAAGAGCAATGAAAATAGATATTGTAGAAAAGCAAGGTTATGAAGGTGACGATATATTAGGAACATTATCTGTTTATGGAGAAAAACAAGGATTAGATGTAACGATTTTATCAGGAGATAGGGATACATTTCAGCTTGCAACAGATAAAGTAACTATAAGAATACCAAGAACAAAAATGGGAAAGACAGAAGTAGAAGATTTTAATAAAGCTAAAGTAGAAGAAATTTATAATTTAGAACCAAAACAATTAATAGAAGTAAAAGGTCTTCAAGGTGATACCTCAGATAATATTCCAGGAGTTCCAGGAATAGGCGAAAAGACAGCTTTAAAACTTATTCAAGAATATAAGAATATAGAGAATCTATATAAATTATTAGAAGAAGGAAAAGCAGAAGATGTTAAAGGTAAAACAAGGGAAAGGATTATAGAAAATAAAGATTTAGCTTTCCTATCAAAAGAACTAGGTACAATAAATATAAATGCACCTATAGAAGAAAATTTAGAAGAATTTAAAGTAGAAGAATGGGATAAACCAAAAGTTTTAAAATTATTTAAAGAATTAAATTTTAACAGATATATAGAAAGATTTAATTTGGCCTCAGAAGATGAAATTGAACCAGAAGAAGTAGTAGAAAAATATGAAGTACAAGAAATAGACATAGATAAAGCTAAAGAAATGATATTAAAAACTAAAGAATTATTTTATCATTTCTCTACAAAAGAAGTAAATAAGCCAGGATGTATTATAAAAAAAGAATTTGAGTCATTCTCTTTTTATAACAAAGAGGAAAATAAAGCATATTTTGTAAAATTGTCAGAAGACTCATATAATGCTTTAAAAGAGATTTTTGAAGACAAAGCAATCAAAAAATATGGGTATAAGACATCTGAAGATTATATTTTATTAAAACAACTTGGAATTTTACCACAAAATATAATCTATGATGCAGAAGTTGCAGTATATGATTTAGATCCGTCAAATATGAAATACAAAATGCAAGATGTAGCCTATCAATATTTGGATTTCAATATGGAGGAGTATTTAAATGGCTTAGGAATAAAAAAACAAGAACAAATTAATTTGTTTGAGGAAAATGCTGATAATGATGAATATGAAAGATATTTAAATACTTTATATTGTTACTTGATTCAAAAATTATATGAGAAAACTACAGAAGAACTAGAAAAGCTAGAAGAAACAGATTTATTTAATAATATTGAGATGCCTTTAGTAGAGGTACTTTCAGAAATGCAATATGAAGGTATACAAATAGATAAGGATGAATTAGAAGAATTTGGAGTAACTTTAAAACAAAACATAGAAGAATTAACACAAGAAATATATACTTTAAGTGGAACAGAGTTTAATATAAATTCACCAAAACAACTAGGAGAAGTTCTATTTGAAAAATTAGAATTGCCAGTAATTAAAAAAACAAAAACAGGATATTCTACAGATGTAGATGTTTTAGAGAAACTAAAGAAAGAGCATCCTGTAATAGAAAAAATCTTAGAGTATAGAAGTTTAACTAAATTAAATTCTACTTATGTTGAAGGCTTAAAACCTTATATAAATCCTGTAACAGGAAGAATTCATTCATATTTCCATCAGACTATAACTGCAACAGGTAGAATAAGTTCTACAGAACCGAACCTTCAAAATATACCAACCAGAATAGAACTTGGTAAACAACTAAGAAGAGCATTCAAACCCAAAGAAGGGTATCTATTTATAGATGCAGATTATTCACAAATAGAGTTAAGAGTACTTGCACATATTTCTAATGACGAACATATGATAGAAGCTTTTAATAATAACGAAGATATACATAAACAAGCTGCTGCAAGCGTATTTAAAGTACCAATTAATGAAGTAACTAAAGAACAAAGAACTCATGCAAAAGCAGTTAATTTTGGAATAGTATATGGAATAAGTGATTTTGGTTTAGGAGAACAAATTGGTGTATCAAGAAAAAAGGCTAAAGAATATATAGACCAATACTTAGAAAAGTATAGTGGAATAAAACAATTTATGTCAGACATAGTAGAAGAGGCAAAAGAAAAGGGGTATGTTGAAACTTTATTTAAGAGGAGAAGATATATACCAGAGCTAAAATCTAAAAACTTTAATATAAGACAATTTGGAGCAAGAGCTGCAATGAACACTCCAATACAAGGAACAGCAGCAGATATAATGAAGATTGCAATGATAGATGTATTTAATAAATTAAAAGAGAGAAAATTAAAGTCTAAATTAATTTTACAAATACACGATGAACTTTTAATAGAAACTAAGGAAGAGGAAAAAGAAGAAGTAAAAAATATATTAAAAACATCTATGGAAAATGCGATAAAATTAAAGGTACCATTAAGAGCAGATGTGTCAGAAGCATATAATTGGTATGATTTAAAATAATTGTTACTTAAAGTTTTAATTAGCAAAGTATATACAAATAAATCTAGAAGAAAGGAGAGTATGGTATAGATATATCATACGGTAAAAAATGGCAAATAAATTACTAAAGATAATAGTTATATTACTATTTATATGTGCTATAATATATTTAGCATTTGGGGTGTTTGAAGTACATAAAATAATAATAAGACAAATCTATCCGCAAAAGTATTCGGAATATGTAGAAAAATACGCAGAAGAATATGATTTAGATTCATTATTAGTATATGCAATAATTAAAGCTGAAAGTAACTTTAAAGCAGATGTGGTTTCTAAAAGTAATGCAGTAGGTCTAATGCAACTTATGGATGCAACAGCAGAGGATACAGCAAATAAATTAGGAATGGAGTATAATAAAGAAGATTTAACAAATCCAGAAATAAATATAAAACTTGGAACTAAATATTTTTCGACACTATATGAAACATATAAGAATATTCCAATTGCATTAACTGCATATAATGCAGGTAGTGGAAATGTAGATAAGTGGTTAACAGAAGAAACAATTTCAGCAGATGGCTCAGATATAGAAAATGTACCATTTAGGGAAACTAATAATTATGTTAGAAAAATATTAAGAGATTATGAAATTTACAAAGATATTTATGCTGAAGAATAATCAGCTAGTAATAAAAAGGAGGAATTAATATGTCAATTTTAGTTACAGGAGGAGCAGGTTATATAGGTAGCCATACAGTAGTAGAATTATTAAATGCAGATAGAGAAGTTGTTATAGTTGATGATTTTTCTAATAGTAAACCAGAGGTTTTAGATGCAATTAGACAAATTACAGGCAAAGATTTTAAGTTTTATGAATTAAATTATCTTGATAGGAAAAAATTGGACAAGGTATTTAAAGAAAATAATATTGAAGCTGTAATGAATTTTGCAGGATTTAAGGCTGTTGGTGAATCTGTTCAAAAGCCAATAGAATATTATACAAATAATATTTCTGGTACGTTAACATTATTAGATGTTATGAGAGAAAATAATGTTAAAAAATTTGTATTTAGTTCTTCTGCAACTGTATATGGCAAACCAGAAGTTATTCCTATTACAGAGGAATGTAAAACAGGAGGAACAACTAATCCATATGGTACAAGTAAATTATTTATAGAACAAATTTTAAAAGATGTATATAAATCAGATAATACTTGGGATATAGTAATTTTAAGATATTTTAATCCAATTGGAGCACACGAAAGTGGGTTAATAGGAGAAGAACCACAAGGAATTCCAAATAATTTGATGCCATATGTCGTAAGAGTTGCAAATGGTACTTTAAAAGAATTATCTGTGTTTGGAAATGACTATGATACTCCAGATGGAACTGGTGTAAGAGATTATATTCATGTTGTAGATTTAGCAAAAGGACATATTAATGCATTGGAAAAATTAGAAAAAGAAGGAGAGGGCTTATTTATATACAATTTAGGAACTGGAAAAGGATATAGTGTTTTAGATATAGTTAAAACATTTGAAGAAGCTACAGGAATGAAGGTTCTATATAAAATAGCACCTAGAAGAGCAGGAGATATAGATACTTGCTATTCTGACCCAACAAAAGCAAAAAATGAATTAGGCTGGAAAGCTGAAAGAGATTTAAGACAAATGTGTAAAGATTCATGGAATTATATAGAAAGAAAAAAATAATTTTAGGTGAGAATGGTGGAAAACAAAGATATAGGACAAAGCAAAAGTAATAAAATAGTATTTGTATATAGAATTGTAGTATCAATTATAATGGTGGTTAGTATAATATTAGTGTATATATTAAACCATTTAGGTCAAAGTAAGGAAGTTGATGCTATGTTTAATTCTACACAAAATAATCTTTTAGAAGGGATTATAGAAGGTAATACTTACGATAATACTATTGCTACAGAACATGCTACTTCAGAAGAATCTTTGAAAAAACTTAGTGATTGGCGTTTAATGTTAGTAAATTATGAAAATGAAATGCCGAAAGATTATGTTCCACCACTTTCTAGTATAGATGAAGCTAGACAATTTGATTCCAGAGCAATAGATAGTTTAGTACAAATGATGTTAGATATGAATGCTATCGGAATAAATCACATTTGGGCACAATCTACATATAGAGATCCAAAAAAACAGAAGCACTTAATAGAAGAAAGCATACAAGAGTATTTAGAACAAGGAAAAACTATGGAAGAAGCAGAAGCATTAACTGCAAGGTCTATAGGAGAACCATATAAAAGTGAGCATAACATAGGTTTAGCAGTGGATTTTAACGATGTTAATTATGCTTTCGAAAACGAAAAAGCATTTACATGGCTTATGGAAAATGCAGAAAATTATGGCTTTATATTAAGATATCCAGCAGATAAGGAAGATATAACGAAAATAAAATATGAGCCATGGCATTGGAGATATGTAGGCCCAGAATATGCAAAAGAAATGAATGATTTAGGCTTTTGCTTAGAAGAATATATAGAATATTTAAAGAATAATTAGGGATTTTTGGGATGTTCCTTCCAATAGGGATTTGGGGACGTTCCTTTTTTCCCTATTTTGTTGAAGAAGAATAATCTAACAGTTAAAAGCAGTGAGTTATCACTGCTTTTAACTTTAAAAAGAATATATTAAATAAGTCGTGAAAGATTTTATAAAAATTGAATTTACATAAAATTTGAACTTTAAGCTCCGTCCCTAAAGTTCACAGAAAAAAATTAAAATAGTGCTAGCACAATTTTTTATTTTATGATACAATAACAAATGTGCTAAAAAGAAAGGAGAAATAGAAGAGATGATTAAAGAACTTGCAAAATACGTCAAACAGTACAAAAAATATGCAATTTTAACACCATTTATGGTTGTTTTAGAAATTGTAATGGAGGTTGTAATACCTTATCTAATGGCAAGAATAATTGATATAGGAATTCAAAATAATGATTTGGATTATATTATAAGAATCGGAATCATGTTAGTAATTTCTGCAATTATGTCTTTAATTTTTGGTGTACTTTCTGGTAGATTTGCAGCTGTTGCATCTTCTGGATTTGCTAAAAATTTAAGACAAGGAATGTTTTATAACATTCAAAATTATTCTTTTTCTAATATAGACAAATTTTCTACATCAAGTTTAGTAACAAGATTAACAACTGATGTTACAAATGTTCAGATGGCTTTTCAAATGATAATAAGAGCATTAGTAAGAGGTCCTGTAATGATAGTATTTGCTTTAATTATGGCATTTTCTATTAATAAGGAATTATCATTGGTTTATGTTGTAACAATGGTACCTCTTGCAATATTATTGGCATTTATTTCTATAAAAGCACATCCATATTTCGAAAAGGTGTTTAAGAAATATGATGAACTAAACAGAGTAGTTGGAGAAAACTTGAATGCAATTAGAGTTGTAAAATCTTTTGCAACAGAAGATTTAGAAGAGAAAAAATTTGAGGACGTTAATTCATTAGTATATAAATTATTTAAAAAGGCTGAAAAAATAGTATTATTTAACAGTCCACTTATGCAACTTGCAATATATGGCTGTATATTACTATTATCATGGCTTGGAGCTCAAACAATAGTAGGTGGAGCAATGCAAACAGGTCAACTTTCTAGTTTGATTACATATGCATGGCAAATTCTATCTAGCTTAATAATGCTTTCTATGGTATTAGTTATGATAATTATTTCTGAATCATCAGCAGAAAGAATTGTTGAGGTTTTAACAGAAGATCCAACAATTAAGAATAAGGAAAAAACTGTAAAAGAAATAAAAGATGGAAGTATAGAGTTTATAGATGTAGATTTCCAATATGATGATGCAAAAGCAAATGAAATGCTACCACTAGAAGATATTAACCTAAAAATAAACTCTGGAGAGGTTATTGGAATTATTGGTGGAACAGGAAGCTCTAAAACATCTTTAGTTAATTTAATTCCAAGATTATATGATGTAAAATCTGGATTTGTTAAAGTTGGTGGAGTAGATGTTAGGGATTATGACCTAGAAACTTTAAGAAATGGAGTAGCTATGGTTTTACAAAAAAATGTATTATTCTCTGGAACAATAGCAGAAAATTTAAGATGGGGAAATGAACAAGCTACAGACGAAGAATTAGTAGAAGCATGTAAATTAGCTCAGGCAGATAGCTTTATACAAGAATTACCAGACAAATACGAAACAGTATTAGATCAAGGTGGAACAAATGTATCTGGTGGACAAAAACAAAGAATTTGTATAGCAAGAGCATTACTTAAAAAACCAAAAATATTAATATTGGATGACTCTACAAGCGCTGTAGATACAAAAACAGATGCATTAATAAGAAAAGCATTTAAAGAAGATATTCCAGATACAACAAAAATTATAATTGCACAAAGAATAAGCTCAATCATAGATGCAGATAAAATAATTGTAATGGATAATGGTAGAATAGATGGAATAGGTACATCTGACGAATTATTAAAAACAAACAAAATATACCAAGAAGTATATGAATCTCAAATGGGAGGAGATGATGCTAAAGATGAAAAAGAAAACTAAAAGAGCACATACATTAATGAGATTAATTAAATATGCTTTAAGTGATTATAAATTACAATTTATAATTGTATTAATTAGTATAATAATAAGTGCGGCAGCAAGTGTTATAGGAATACAATTTATTCAAACATTAATAGATGAATATATTACACCATTAATTGGAAATCAAAATCCTAATTATGCACCATTATTACAAGCAATTTTAATGATGGGATTAATATATCTTATTGGTATAATTGGTACATTTGTGTATAATAGATTAATGATTAATATAACGCATGGAACATTAAGAAAAATAAGAAAAGAAATGTTTGAACATATGCAAAAACTACCAATAGGATATTTTGATAGCCATAGCCATGGTGAGACAATGAGTACATATACAAATGATGTAGACACATTAAGACAAGCATTAAGCCAAAGTATCCCACAAGTGTTTTCTGCTTTAGTTTCTATGGCATCAGTTTTAGTTGGAATGCTTACAACTAATCTATATTTAACAGTTGTAGTATTAATAATGGTAGTTATAATGGTAATAGTTTCTAAATTTTTTGCTAAAAACAGTTCTAAATACTTTATTGCACAACAAGAGAATATCAGTAAAGTAGATGGATATATAGAAGAAATGATGAATGGTCAAAAGGTTGTAAAAGTATTCTGTTATGAAGACAGATCAAAGGAAAGATTTGATAGACTAAATGAAGAATTATTCCAAAGTACTACAAAAGCAAATTCTTATGCTAATACTTTAATGCCATGTATAGCTAATATTGGTAACTTAGGTTATGTACTAGTAGCTGTTATTGGTGGTGTATTTGCTGTTAATGGTGTATTAACAATTGGTAGTATAGCAGCATTTTTACAATATATAAAGGCATTTACAAACCCACTTGCACAAGTTTCTCAACAATTAAACTTTGTAACAATGGCATTAGCTGGTGCAGAGAGAGTGTTTAAATTAATAGATGAACCAGTAGAAGAAGATAATGGTTATGTAACATTAGTAAATGCTAAAGAAGAAAATGGAAAATTAACAGAAACTACAGAAAGAACTGGACTTTGGGCTTGGAAACATCCACACGAAGATGGAACAACAACATATACCAAATTATGTGGAAATGTGGAATTTGAAAATGTTACATTTGGTTATGTACCAGAAAAAACAATCTTGCACGATATAAGTTTAGTAGCAAAAGAAGGACAAAAAGTATCTTTTGTTGGACCAACAGGTGCTGGTAAGACAACAATTACAAACCTAATAAACCGTTTTTATGATATTAACGAAGGTAAAATTAGATATGATGGAATAAATATAAATAAAATGAAGAAGGATGATTTAAGAAAATCACTTGGAATGGTTCTTCAAGATACACATCTATTTACAGGAACAATAAAAGAAAATATTAAATATGGAAATATGGATGCAACTGATGAAGAAGTAATTGCAGCAGCAAAACTTGCAAATGCTGATAGGTTTATAAGACACTTGCCACATGCATATGATACAATGATATCTGGTGATGGAGAAGGCTTATCGCAAGGACAAAGACAACTTTTAGCAATTGCAAGAGCAGCATTATATAATCCACCAGTATTAATACTAGATGAGGCAACATCAAGTATAGATACAAGAACAGAAAAAATTGTTCAAGATGGTATGGATAAACTTATGAAAGGAAGAACAGTATTTGTTATAGCACATAGACTTTCTACAATTAAAAACTCTGACTTAATAATGGTATTAGACCATGGAAATATTATAGAAAGAGGAAACCATGATGAGTTATTAGCTAAAAAAGGAATGTACTATGGATTATATACTGGTGCAATCGAAATAGAATAAAATATATAATAGGGAGAAAGGGACGTTCCTTTTTTTTCTTTTTAATATGTTTATCCAATTATAGCTCCAAACGAAATCTTGGATTTTTGCTTGGTGTGACGTCTAACAATCCCAATTGACAAATAAAGTTAATTAAGTTATTATATAAATAGACATAATGGAAATAATTTATATAAAAATAATATATAGGAGGTAAGTCGTATGGATGAAGAAAAAAATTTAGAACAAGAAATTAATGTAGCAAATGAGGTTGTTGCAACAATAGCAGGTATGGCTGTTTCTAAAATTGATGGTGTTGCTAAAATGGCAGGTGGTTTTACAGAAGGACTTAAAGCGATAAGTGGTAAAAAGCAAATGTCAAGAGGTATTAAAGTAGAAGCAGATGGCGATACTGTAAAAATAGAAATAAACATTATTGTAAGATATGGCGTAAATATAAGAGAAGTAGGAAAGAACATTCAAGCTAAAGTTAAAGAAGAAGTAGAAAATATGACAGGAAATAAAGTAGAAAAAGTTGTTGTAAATGTTCAAGGAGTAAAAGTTGATGATGACGGAGAGGAAAAAATAGATAATATGGAGGAATAATATTATGGATCCAATAAAAGATTTGTTAAAAAAATCTGGTATGTCTAATATATTGATATCAATAATTTTTGGACTATTTGGAGTAATATTATGTGTTTTCCACGAAGGTGCAGTTAAATTAATTTCCTGCTTAATCGGACTATTATTTTTAATGATAGGAGTTGCAAGACTAGTAAATTATGTAAAAGGAAGAGGAAGAGGAGAACATTTGAATTTTGACTTATTCTGTGGATTAATTGCAACACTTGCAGGAATTATAGCTATTATTTATACAGATGCAATAGGAGCAATACTTAGAATAATAGTTGGAACTTGGATTGTATATAGTGGAATAACAAGAGCATATTTGTCACTTAAAATAAAAGGTTTTAATTCATCAATATGGATATTTAGCTTAGTGCTATCAATTTTAATGATTATATTTGGAATATACATTATGCTAAATAGTGGAGCAATCATAACATTAATTGGTTCATTAATGATTGCATATGCAATAATAGATATAATAGAAAGTTTTATTTTTATAAGAAAGTTAAAACAATTCTAGTTTTGATTTTTTAAAAATCAAACAAATAATTAAAATAAATAAAATTACATTAAAAAAGCCTTATATATAAGGCTTTTTTTGCTTTTAAATTAATTTACAAATAAAACACAATTCGGGAATAATTTGGAAATAATTTATAGGTACAATATATCCATACTAAGAAGAAAGGAGTGATGCCATATAGAAAGTGAACTGGTAAGCACAAAAAAAGAAATTGTACAAAATAAGAAATTAACAGTAAAAAGTGACATATTTAAAGAAATAATGTCAATATATTCACTTAGCATAGAAGAAATTAATAAAATCATAAAGGAAATGGAGGTGAAATATAAGGAACTAAATTTAATAGATCATGTTAAATGTAGGATAAAAAGCCCTAAAAGTATAGTAAATAAAATGAAAAAGAAAAAATATAATTTAACATATAAAGAAATGATAAATAAAGTAAATGATATTGCTGGGATAAGAATTATTTGTCCATTTCAAGAAAATGTATATATAGTACGAGAACTATTATTAGAAAATCCTAATATAAGAATCTTAAATGAAAAAGATTATATTCAATCCCCTAAAAAAAGCGGATATTCTAGTTTACATTTGATTGTAGAAGTACCTGTAAAAACAGATATGGGAAAAATATATGTTAAAGCAGAAATACAAATAAGAACGATGGCTATGGACTTTTGGGCGAGTTTAGAACATGAGTTAAAATATAAAAATAATAATGTTACTAAGGCGGCATCTAAGAGATTATTAAAAGCAGCCAAAGTAATGAAAAAGCTAGATTATGAGATGTCGGTACTAGCAAAAGAAGTACGTTAAATTCCCCTTTTATTTTATACAGATTAAAACTACCAGAGCGAAATACTTTGGTAGTTTTTTTTGAAACTATTTGTTTTTTGTAAAATAATATAGTAATATATTATAGTGTATGATAAAATACAAAAAAATTCGAAAGAAAAGGAGTGTAACATTTGAATAAGGATGAATTAAATGGATTAACAGACAAACAAGTTGAAAAACGAATAGAAAGCGGAAAGGTAAATAAAGTAGAAGATGACAAAACAAGAAGTAATTGGGAAATAATTAGAGATAATGTATGTACATTATTTAACTTATTTAACCTTTTAATAGCTATAGCATTAATTTCGGTAAAAGCATATACAAACTTAGCATATATGTTAATAATTATTGTAAATATTGTAATTGGAATTATACAAGAAATTCATGCTAGAAATTTAGTACAAAAGCTATCTGTATTAAAGGTTTCAAAAGCTACAGTTGTTAGAAATGGAAAAGAAAAAGAAATTAATATAGATGAGATAGTCTTAGATGATGTAATTATTTTAGAGGCAGGAAAACAAATTTGTGCAGATTCTGAGGTACTTGATGGAGAAGTAGAAGTTAACGAATCTTTACTTACTGGTGAATCAGATACAATATTAAAACAAAAAGGTGATAAATTATTATCAGGAAGTTATGTTGTTAGTGGAAGATGTTATTCTAAAGTAGAAAAGGTAGGAAAGGATAACTTTGCAGCACAAATTACAAGCGAAACTAAAAAATATAAAAGAGCAGAATCAGAACTTGTAAATTCAATGAAAAAAGTTACAAACTTTACAAGTTTTGTAATAATTCCAGTAGGAATAATCTTATTTGTACAAGCATATTTCTTTAGAAATGTAGATATAACAAATTCAGTTGTTTCTACAGCTGCAGCTTTATTAGGAATGTTACCAAAAGGACTTATGCTTCTTATAACAATATCTTTAGCAACAGGTGTAATAAAACTTGCTAAAAAACGAGTATTAGTTCAAGATTTATATAGTGTAGAAACATTAGCCCACATAGATACTTTATGTTTGGATAAAACAGGAACAATTACAGAAGGTAGAATGAAAGTAGACGAAGTAAAACTATATAACGAAAAATGTATGCCTCATTCTATGCAAACAATGATGACAGCATTTGTAAATGAGATGACAGATAATAATGCAACATTTATGGCACTTAAAGATTATTATAAAGGTGAAGATAAATTCGAAATAGCAGATAGAATGGCATTTTCTTCAGAAAGAAAATGGAGTTCTATAAGTTTTAAAAATATCGGATCAATAGTATTAGGAGCACCAGAACGCTTAATAGAAAAAAGTGATATGCAAATGCCAGAAGAAATAGTTACAGCACAAAAAGCAGGTAAAAGAATGCTATTTGTTGGATATTCAAAAGAAATTGTAAGTGACGAAAATCTACCAAAACTAGAAATCATTGCAGCAATAACTTTAGATGATCCATTAAGAAAAAATGCAAAAGAAATGTTAGGTTTCTTTAAGACACAAGCTGTAGATATTAAAATAATATCTGGTGATAACCCACTAACTGTTTCAAGTATTGCAAAAAAAGCAGGATTAGAATCATATGATTCATATATAGATTTATCAACTATAAGTTCTGATGATGAGATTCCAGAATTAGTTGATAAATACAGTGTTTTTGCTAGAGTTATGCCACATCAAAAAAGTTTAATAGTAAAAGCACTTCAAGAAAAAGGTCATTCAGTAGCTATGACTGGTGATGGGGTTAATGATGTTGTTGCATTAAAACAAGCTGATTGTAGTATTACATTACCAGAGGCTTCTGATGTTGCAAGACAGGTTTCACAAATTGTATTATTAAATTCGGATTTTAGTGTACTTAAAGATGTATTAATGGAAGGAAGAAGAGTAGTAAATAATATAACAAATGTTGCTAGAATATTCTTTATTAAAACAATATATTCAATGTTATTATCATTATTTAACATAGTAACAAATACAGCTTTCCCATTTATACCAATACAAATAACATTGATAGATTTAGTAATAGAAGGTTATACATCATTCTTCTTATCATTCTTAGAAAATTCAAAACCATTACAAGGAACTTTCTTAAGAACGGTAATAAAAAATGCATTACCATATGCTCTAACAATAATTATTAGTATTGTTTTATTAACATTTTCTAGAGAAGGTTTAGGATTAGGTGTAGAGGAAACAGAGGCACTAATGTACTTAATTATTGGTGGAGTAAGTATTTTTGCAGTAATAGAAGCATGTAGACCATTTAACAGAATAAGTACATTCTTGTGTACAACTACCGCAATTGGATTTTTCTTTGCTGTAATTTTATTTAAGAATTTATTACATTTAAGTGGTATAAGTGAACAAGGAATAATTATATTAGTATCAGCTCTAATTTTGGCATATATCGTAGTTACAGGACTTAAACATTTAATTAATAATTTAAGCCAAGATTTAGAAAAAGCGAGTGAATAGAATTAGGTGATGCTTATGGAAAATATATTTTTAAATATATTTTTGGTAATAGGAATTTTACTAATATATAGTGGACTTTCAGGAATATTGACAGATATAGTAAGAAAAAGAAAAATATTTAAAAGAAAATACATAATATTAGCGTTAGGAATTATAGTTACTATTTTGGCAATAATTCCACGCATATTTGATAACAAAATAATGCACTTTATAAGATATGTATCAATATATTTTGCTGTAACATTCATTATATTTTGCGTATCAAGTATAGTAGTTAATTTAAGAATTAAACGAAAACCATATGAGGCTATTGTTGTGCTTGGTGGATACCTAGTGTATGGAAATCAATTAACGAAAGCTTTAACCAAAAGGCTAAAGTTAGCAATAGAATTATATAACAAACAGAAAAGTAAGCCTAAAATTATTGTGTCCGGAGGAAAAATAAGGCAGGAGACAATAACAGAAGCTGAAGCAATGGAACAATATTTACTTGCTAATAATATTCCAGAAAAAGATATTATAAAAGAAGATAAATCTAGGAATACATTAGAGAATTTTAAGTTTTCTAATGAAAAATTAAAAGAACTAAAAATACATCAAAATATAGCTTTTGTAAGCAATAATTTTCATATACTAAGAGCGAAAATTTACTCTTCAAAATTTAAAATAAAAGCTAAAGGCGAAGGGTCTAAAACTTTATGGTATTATTTTCCAGAAGCATTTATAAATGAATATTTAGCAATAATAGTTTTATATAAAATTACATTAATTATATATCTAATATTAGCAATAATTTTAACAATATTTATATAGCAAATAATGAAAGGAATGTTATATTAAATGAAAAAGTATGGCTTTTTTGGTGGGAGCTTTAATCCGCCAACTATAGCTCACGAAAGATTAGCAGAAGAAATAGCAGATAAATTTAAGTTGGACAAAGTATACTTTGTCCCTGTAGGAAATTATTATGAAAAAACAGATCTGATAGACGAAAATAAAAGACTTGATATGTTAAAAAGCATAAAAACAGATAAAATAGATGTTCTAGATATAGAACTAAATTCTAAAAAGAAATTATTAGCCGTAGATGCTTTTGAATTAATAAATGATAACTTCTATTCATCCGAAAATTATTTTATTCTAGGTGGGGACAATCTGGAGAAATTACCCAATTGGGAAAATGCAACTAAATGTTTAAATAATAATATTATTGCAATCCAAAGAGGGAAAAATTTAGCTAGTATAATAGCTGGAAATAAATTATTAGAAGAAAATAAAAATAAAATATTTGAATTTAACGCAAATAAATTATATAATTATAGTTCAATAGAAGTAAGAAAAGCGATAAAAAATGGTAATACGGAAACATTAAATAAAATGCTTAATAAAAATGTTTATTTTTATATTGTGGAGAATAATTTATATAAATAGGAGATGTTTGAGGATGAAATTAAGAAATACGCTATTTAATTTTTTTGCAAACGTATTTTACTATATTGTGGCAGTGCCAATATTGTTTGTGGTAGACAAAGTATTTTTTGATTATAAAGTAGTAGGGAAGGAAAATGTAGCAAAAGTACCTGGTGGAAAAATAACAATTTCGAATCATATACATTATTTAGATTGCACAATGAATGGGCTTATTAATTTGCCAGATTATTCATATTTTATAACTTTAGAATCTAATTGTAATATTCCAATAATTGGAGCTTTGGTAAAATTACTTAGAGGGATTCCAATACCAACAAAAGTAGAAGAAAAAAAGAAGTTTTATCAGCATATTGCAAAATTATTAGAAGAAGGAGAAACTGTTCATATATATCCAGAAGGTGAAATGCATTTATATAATCAGGAATTAGTTGGTTTTAAGAAAGGTGCTTTTGCAATGGCAGTAGAAAGTAATGTACCAATTATTCCAACTGTAATACTTACTCGTAAGCCACACGGAATATATAAATACATAAAAACAAAACCATTAATAACACATGTAGTATTAGAACCAATTTATCCAGATTTATCAATAGCAAATAAACTTGAGAGAATAGAAAACTTAAAAAAAGAGGCGTACTATAGGATGCAAGAAGTTTTAGAAAAAGCAGACTCTTGTTATGATGAAAAAGCGGAAATTATTTAATTAAAGCAGTAGACAATATCTACTGCTTTTTTGTTGCAATATAAGGATATTTAGTATATAATAATCACGGAAAAATAGGATAGGATAAGGTGGATTTTATGATAGATTTTAAAGATAAAATAGCAGAAGAGACAAGTAAAGTATTGGAGCTTACAAAAGAAGAATTAAAAGAGTATATAGAAATACCAAAAGATACTAAAATGGGAGATTATGCACTTCCATGTTTTAAACTTGCAAAAGAAATGAAGAAATCTCCAGTAATAATTGCAAACGAAATAAAAGAAAAAATAGAAATGCCAAACAAATATATATCTAAAATAGAAGCAGTAAATGGCTTCTTAAATATATTTATAAATAATGAAATTTTAATAGAAAATGTACTAGATGAAATGGAAAGTAAAAAAGAAAACTATGGTTCATCAAATATAGGTAATGGCAAAAATATAATAGTAGAATATTCATCACCAAATATTGCAAAACCTTTCCATGTTGGTCATTTAAGAACAACAGTAATAGGAAGAGCATTATATAATATGTATAAATTTCTTGGGTATAATACTATTGGAATAAACCACTTAGGCGATTGGGGTACACAATTTGGTAAATTAATTGAAGGGTATAAAAGATTCGGAAATGAATACAATTTAGAAGAAAATCCAATCGATAAACTTACAGAGATTTATGTAAGAATTAATGAACTTTGCAAAGAGGATGAATCAGTATTAGATGACTGTAGAAATAACTTCAAAAAATTAGAAGATGGGGACGAATATTGTACGCAAGTTTGGCAGAAATTTAAAGATCTAAGTTTAAAAGAATTCCAAAGAATATATGATATTCTTGATGTACATTTTGACTCAAATAATGGAGAATCTTTCTATTCAGATAAAATGCAAGAAGTAGTAGATATTTTAAGAAAAAATAATAAATTGCTAGAATCACAAGGAGCAGAAATAGTAGATTTAGAATATAAAAACATGCCACCATTAATGGTAACTAAATCAAATGGTTCAACTACATATGCAACACGTGATTTAGCAGCTATTTTATATAGAGCAAGAACATATGATTTTGATAAATGTATATATGTAGTTGCATATGAGCAAAACTTACATTTTAAACAAGTATTTGAAGTTGCTAAATTTCTTGATTTAGATGAAAAATATACAAATGGTTTAATTCATGTACCATATGGAATGGTAAGGCTAAAAACAGGGAAAATGTCTACAAGGGAAGGAACTTTAATAAAATTAGAAGATATCTTAAAAGAAGCAGTAACAAGGGCAAAAGCAATAATAGAAGAAAAGAATCCAAATATAGAAGGAAAAGATGATATTGCTAAAAAAGTTGGTATTGGTGCTGTAATATTTAATGATTTATCAAATAATATAATTAAAGATGAAGTTTTCGATTGGGACATTATGCTAAACTTCCAAGGGGAAACAGGTCCATATATTCAATATATGTATGTAAGAACCAAAAGTATATTAGAAAAAGAAAACTATGTTATGAATAAAGACTTAGTAGATATTTCAGAATTAGAAGAACATGGAATAGAATTAATAAAACAAATCTACAGTTTTAATGATATTGTAAAACAAGCAGTAGATAAAAATGAGCCATCAATTATATCACGTTATTTAATTGATGTTGCCAAATTGTATAGTAGTTTTTACAATGATAATAAGATAATTGTTGAAGATGAAAAGATTAAAAATACAAGATTATGTTTAACATATATGGTTGGAAATGTATTAAAAATAGGTACAGGGCTACTAGGTATGGAAATGCCAGACAGAATGTAGGGATTAAAAAGTATTTAGAAAACTAGGAACAATGTTGATTTTTCCTAATAAAAATTTAAGTGATAATATAAATAAAATAAAGAGGGAAAAAAGGAACGTCCCCAAATCCCGACGTTCCTAAATCCCGGAAAGAGGAAGATGAATATGAGAAAATATTTTGGAACAGATGGAATCAGAAGAATTGCAAACACAGAGCTAACACCAGAGTTAGTATATAGAGTTGCAAAGGCAGGTGCATATGTTTTAGCTAAACATTCTGACCATAGCCCTACTATTCTAATAGGTAGAGATACTAGAATTTCTGGAACTTTAATAGAGAGTGCAATGACAGCAGGTTTTTTAAGCTATGGAGCAAATGTAAAACAATTAGGTGTTTTGCCAACACCAGCAGTAGCATATTTAACAAAAAAATTAAAAGCAGATGCAAGTGTTGTAATTTCTGCATCTCATAATACTTTTGAATCTAATGGGGTAAAATACTTTAGTAATGAAGGAACTAAAATACCAGATGAAATAGAAGAAGAAATAGAAGAAGTTATGGATTCTGGGAAATTAGAGGAACTTACAGCTTGCAATGATAAAATTGGAATAGCAGAAAACGCAGAAGATTTAGTAGATGAATATGTATATTTCTTTAGAAAAAATTTTGAAGAAATTATAGAAAAATATAATAGAGACGACTTTAAAGTAGTAATAGACACAGCAAATGGTGCTACATATCAAGTTGCAGAAAAAGTATTTTCTAAATTAAAAATAAATTATAAAATTGTAAATAATACACCAAATGGAATAAACATTAACAAAGATTGTGGTTCAACACATTTAGAAATGCTTCAAAAATATGTAGTAGAAAATGGATATGATTTAGGAATTGCATATGATGGTGATGGAGATAGATGTTTATTAGTTGATGAAAACGGAGAAGTAATTGACGGAGATAAAATATTAGCTATTGTTTCTAATTATATGAAAGCAAAAGGAACATTAAAGAAAGATACATTAGTTGCAACAGTTATGAGTAATTTAGGATTAGATATTTATGCTAAAGACAATAAACTTAATTTCATTAGAACAAAAGTAGGAGATAGATATGTACTAGAAGAAATGAAAAAAGGCGGATACAACCTAGGAGGAGAACAATCTGGACATATTATATTCTTAGACTATAATCCTACAGGAGATGGAATTTTAACATCTCTAATGTTTATTTCTATAATGTTAGAAAAAGCTGAGAAAGCAAGTAAATTAGAAGAAATAATAAAGATTTACCCTCAAGTACTAGTAGGCGCAAAAGTTTCTAACGACAAAAAATATGATTTTGATAAAGATGCAGTTATTAGAAATACCATAGAAGCAGTAGAGAAAGAATTTGAAGGAAATGGAAGAGTATTAATAAGAGCATCAGGAACAGAACCATTAGTAAGAGTAATGATAGAAGGTACAGACCAAGAATACATAACAGAAAAAGCTAAATCTATAGCAGAATTAATAGAACAAAGATTAAGCTAAAAAAATAAATAAAAGGAAGATGATGTAAGTGGATAAAAAAACATTTTATGTAACAACACCAATTTATTACCCAAGTGGTAAATTTCATATTGGTACAGCATATACAACTGTATTTGCCAATACAATGAAAAAATATAAAGAAAAACGTGGGTATGATACCTACTTTCTAACAGGTTCAGATGAGCATGGTCAAAAAATCGGAACACTTGCACAAGAAAAGAATCAAACTCCACAAGAATATGTAGATGGAATGGCAGAATATGCTAAAGGCTTATGGAAAAAGATGAAAATAGAGAATGATGATTTTATAAGAACAACAGAAGAGCGTC
>ULXC01065938.1_pt1 | contig 71212 bp, 116 predicted proteins | sample 1960721 | NCBI WGS metagenome assembly ULXC01 (sample SAMEA4835822, study PRJEB28245) | human gut metagenome | biome: gut microbiome; material: fecal sample | place: Denmark | collected 2008
AAAGATGATTTTAATGAAATCTATAATTATATGAAAGATTTTGATGCTTATATATTTATTACTCCAGTATATTTTCATGAAATGAGTGAATCAGCTAAAACATTTTTTGATAGATTAAAAAGATGTGATGCTTTTAATGATGATTCAAATATAAAAGGTAAGAAAATAATTAGTATTGCATGTGCTGGTGGTAGCGGTAGTGGTACAGAAGAAACGCTAAAGGCTTTTGATACATTAAATTATTTCTTAAAAACTGATATGGTTGGAAGAATACCTATTACTAAATTTAATTTTGAAAAGCAAAAAGTACAGATAAAGAACTCAATTGATAATTTGTAGGAGGCAATTAAATGAATTATATTTTTAGAGAAGCAACTAAAAGTGATAAAGAGTTTCTTCTAAATGCAAATAAAGAAATAAATGTATTGTCAGGATTAGATGATAGCACTTTTGAAAAAAATATTGATAAAGATTTATTTGAAAATAAAATTTGTAAATCATTAATTGTAGAAGAAAATGGAGCAATATTAGGATTTTTATTATATTCTTATGTATATTGGGCTAATTGTGGTAGAGGTATATATTTGTCAAATGCTTACGTTGATAAAGAATATAGAAATAAAGGAATATTTAAAATGTTATTATCAGAACTAGAAAAAATAGAAACAAGTTCAAATTTTATAACTAATCTTGTTGGAAATGAAAATAGTATTATGATGAAATCGCTTAATAAGTTAGGCTATGAAAGTTCTGATTTAGTAACATATTATAAAATGATAGAAAGGTAATCAAATTATGATAGATAAGGTTGGAGGAGTAATTTTGAAAGACAAGCAAATATTAGTACAAAGAAAAAAGAATAACAGAGAGGAATGTATAATTCCTGGAGGAAAAAGAAAAGGAAAAGAAACAGATTTTGAAACATTGAAAAGAGAATTACAAGAAGAATTGACAGTAGATTTGATAAAAGCAGAATTTCTTGGAGGGTATGATGATATAGCTTGTTTTTCAGATGAACCAATTCATGTGCAAACCTACATTGCACAAATAGATGGAGAAATAAAATGTAATAATGAAATAAAAGAGGCAATTTGGATTGATAAAAACTATAAGGAAAAAGGTATAAAAGTAGGTAGTATTTTAGGGGAACATGTCATACCTAAATTAATAGAAAGAGGATTAATGTAAATGATTTTTGTAAGTGCTTGTTTAGTAGGAATAAATTGTAAATATAGTGGTGGTAATAATTATAATCAAAAGGTATTTGATTTGGTAAAAGAGGGAAAGGCGATTCCAATATGTCCAGAACAATTAGGAGGACTACAAACACCAAGAAATCCTGCTGAAATCAAAATTATTGATGGTAAAAAGTTTGTTATAGATAACAAAAATAACGATGAAACAGAAAATTTTGAAAAAGGTGCAAAAGAAGTTTTAGAACTTGCAAAAAAGTTAAATATAAAAAAAGCAATACTTCAAGCAAGAAGTCCATCTTGTGGTACTGGAAAAATATATAGTGGAAATTTTGATGGTAAGTTAATACAGGGAAATGGAATACTAACAGAGCTTTTTATAAAAAATGGAATTGAAGTTATTAGCAGTGATGATTATAAATAAATTGGAATTGGAGGAGAATAAATGAACTATAGTTATGCAATGGGATTTAATGAAGAAATATATGAGTTAGAACAAGAAGGATTTATAATAGAAAAAGATGATAAATATTTTATGATAACTTTTGATAAAAATAAGGCAAATAAGTGGGAAGAGTTTGTTTATAAACATCTTGAAGTAGAATATTGGAATGAATATATTACAGATAATGAAGTGATATTTCTATTTCATTTAAAAAATGGATTTAAGAAATATGTTGTTAAAAATTTTGATAATGATGAAGTATTACAACTATGTGAAAAACTTTGTAATTGTAGGTTTGAATCGATAGAAAAAATGCTAAAGGATAATAAATTTTATAAGGAAAAATTATGTTAAAAGAAGAAATTATAAAATATTGCCTAACTAAAAATAAAGCCTATATAGATTATCCATTTGGAGATATTCCAATTTGTTTTAAAGTTAATAAAAAAATATTTGCAGAATTATACCCATTAGAAAATGATTATAAAATAACTCTAAAATGTGATGCACTTCTTGCAGAAATGTATAGGAAACAATATCCAAATGATGTAGTAAGAGGCTATCATTGTCCACCTATTCAAGCAATTTATAGAAATACAGTATATATTAATAAAACAGTAGAAGATGAAGTAATTTTAGAAATGATAGATCATTCTTATGATGAAGTAATAAAAAGTTTTTCTAAAAAAGTTCAAAAAGAAATATTATATTGTTAGAAAATTCTAATGTAGCTGTTATAAGCACAAATTAAAAAGATATAGGAGAAATGTTAGATGTTAAAATCAATGTTATCAAATAAAGTTGAAATTAGAGATAAAGCATTAAATGGTAAAGGTATATTTGCTAAAGAAGATATTAAAAAAGGCGAAATAGTTTTTATTAAGGGTGGACACATATTAACAAGAAATGAAATATTTTCATCAGGTGTAATAAATAGCTATTTTCCTATAAGTGATGAATATTATCTAGGTGCAACAAATAAAGAAGAGGAAGATGCAATAAAATTATATCAAAATCATTCATGTAATCCTAATGTTGGAATTCACGGAGAAATAACATTTGTAGCAATGCGTGATATTAAACAAGATGAAGAATTAACAGTTGATTATGCTTTTATAGACAATGAAGATTATACATTTAAGTGTACTTGTGGTTCAGATAATTGTAGAGGAACAATAACAGGATTTGATTGGAAAATAAAAGAATTACAAGATAAGTATTATGACTATTTTGCACAATATTTAAAAGATAAAATTGATATAAAAAGTAAGGAGTAATTTGTTATGGGAAAAGTATTAAGAGTAAGAGAAGTTGGAGACCCTATATTATCAACAAAATGTGAAGAGGTAGATATAAACAATATTAATAATGAAATTTTAGAAGAAATAGAAGATTTGAAAGAAACACTAAATTTTACAGAAGGATTTGGAATAGCAGCACCACAAGCTGGGATAAATAGAAGAATAGTAATTATTCAAGTAAATAAAGATAAATGTACATATAAAAATTGCGAAGAAGTACCAACAACAGTAATGTTAAATCCAACATGGAAAAAATTATCAGATAATACAAATATAGAATTTGAAGGTTGTTTAAGTGTACCTTCAATAAGAGGTAAAGTTGAAAGATATACGAATATTGAAGTAACTTATTATAATGAAAATGGAGAAAAAATAGTAAAAGAAGTAAGCGGATTTACAGCAAGAGATATACAACATGAATGTGATCATTTAGATGGAATTGTATTTTTAGAAAAAGTAACATGTAAAGATGGTTTTGCAACAAAGCAGATGATAGATAAATTTGATTTAAGGAAAGAGATGTAATTTTATGATAGATATAACTAAATCAAAATCAGCATTCAAAATATTTTTAGATAATTATGAAGATAAAAGCGATGCCAGTTTTAAATTAAAAGTGGTACACACATATCATGTTGCAGACAATGCAAGAGAAATTGCAAAAAAATTGAATTTATCTAAAGAAGATATTGAACTTGCTGAATTAATTGGACTATTACATGATATTGGTAGATTTGAAGAATTAAAAATAACCAAAGAATTAAATAGTGTAAAATTCGATCATGCAAGTCATGGCTCTAAAATGTTATTTGAAAATGGAATGATAAGAGAATTTATAGATGATAATCAGTATGATAAAATAATAAAAAAAGCAATAGAAAATCATAGTAGATTATCAATAGAAGATGGCTTAGAAGATAGAATATTTCTGCATTCAAAAATAATACGAGATGCAGATAAATTAGATAATTATCGAGTAAAAAAGGATGAAAATATTGAGGCTATATTTCCTAAAAGAGTAAAAAATAGAAAAGATATGGAAAATGCTATATTGTCAAACAAGGTTTATGAAACAATATTAAATAAAAAATGTGTTGATATTCATGATAGAGTTACACCACTAGATTTTTGGGTTTGTATATTAGCTTTTACTTTTGATTTAAACTTTGATGTAACATATAAAATCGTAAAAGAAAATGATTATATAAATGTGTTAATAGATAGATTTGATTATAAAGATAAAGAAACAAAAGCTAGAATGGAAAGCATCAGAAAAATTGTAAATAAATTTATAGACGAAAAAATTAATATATAAATATAAGGGAGAGAAAATATAAATGAGTGAAGTAGTTGAAAATATTAGACAAGAATTATTAAAAAGATGTAATACTTATAATGAGAAGTATGGTTATGATTTTTGGAATGATCATATAAAGTATGTTGTCAAAAATTCAGTTGAGCTAGCCAAAAAATATGACGCAGATATAGAAATTGTTGAATTGGGAGCTTTATTACATGATATAGCAATGCCATCAGAGATTGGGCCAAGAGAAGAACATAATGTATATGGGACTAAGATTGCAGATGAACTATTAACAAAATTAAATTATCCAGAAGATAGAAAAGAAAGAGTTAAAGAGTGTGTATTAAGACATAGAGGTAGCAAAGATTTACCAAGAAATACTATTGAGGAACAATGTGTTGCAGATGCAGATGTTATTGCTCATTTTGATTGTATTCCTTCACTATTTCATTTAGCTTTTGGTGGAAATGAAAAAGCTATGTCAATAGATGATGGTACGGAATTTGTTAAGAAGAAACTTGAAAGAGATTATAATAAATTAAGTGAAAGAACAAGAGAAGAAATAAAAGATAGATATGAAAATATTATTAAAGTGCTATTCGTTGAAAAATAAAATATCTTAAAAGGGAAGTGGTTAAATGTTAGCTGAAAGATTAAAAATAGGAGATACTATTGGTGTTATTGCTCCTGATAAAGCATTAAAAAGTGAACAAAAAATATATTTAGACAACGCAACTAGATACTTTGAAAGTCTTGGCTTAAAAGTAAAATATGGAAAATATTTAATTTCTGATACGGAGTATTGTGCTGGAAGTCCAAAACAAAGAGCAGAAGATTTAAATAATATGTTCGCTGATCAAGAGGTAAAGGCTATATTTACAATAAAAGGTGGAGATATGGCTAATGGAATATTGCCTTTTATTGACTTTGAAAATATTAAAAGAAATCCCAAAATATTTTTAGGAATGAGTGATATAACATTATTACTTTGTGCTATCCATAAAATGACTGGACTAGTAACATTTCATTGTCAAGATTATATTTGGTTTGGAAAAGATGCAGTTACTGATTATGATAAAAATGAAATTGTAGATAAATTATTTAATGTTAATAAATCAATTATTCCGTATGATAGTAGAGAATTTTTTGATTTTGATAATAAAGTTATAAATGGAAAACTATATGGTACAAATGTAAGATGCTTGTTAAAACTTTTAGGAACACCATATATGCCAGATTTAAGTAATGCAGTATTATTTTTAGAGGGCTATCATTCAGATATTATACAATGGAATTCAATGCTAGAACAGTATAATCAAATGGGAGCATTTAATAAAGCAGTAGTATTTGGATATATTTATCAGCTTCAATATGAAGAAAACAATAAGTATGATATTGTCAAAGAATTGAATAAAATAAATTCAAATATTCCTGTAGTAAAAACAAATGATTTTGGTCATTTACATGCTAATAGTATTATTCCAATTGGTGTGAATGTTACAATAAATGGAATTGATAAAAGTATAGAATTAGATAATTATTTAAAATAAAAATTAATTTAAGAGGTAAATAATGGACGAATATAATGAGTATTTAGAATTCGCTAAAGATATTGCAAAATATGCAGGCGAAGTGATGCTAAAATATTTTAATCAAGACAATGGTGCAAGTTACAAAGGTGATAAAACAATTGTAACTTTAGCTGATACTGAAATAAATTCTTATTTAATAAGTCAGGTTAAAGAAAGATATCCAAGTCACGCAGTAGATGGAGAAGAGGAACAATTTGGCAATAGTAAATATAAATGGGTATGCGATCCAGTAGATGGAACAGCAATGTATGCTAGACATATTCCAGTAGCAGTATTTTCTTTAGCTCTAGTTATAAATGGTGAATCAATTGTTGGTTTAGTATATGATCCGTTTACTGATAATTTATATACAGCAATAAAAGGGCAAGGAGCATATAAGAACAATAAAAAAATAGAAGTTAATAATATTTTATTAAATGATATGAAAAGTGTATCAAATTTTGATATGTGGTCAAATGCTGATTATAATATATATGATGTTATAAAAGAAATAGGCAAAGAAACATATTTTGTAAGTGTTGGTAGTGTTATAAGAGCTTGTATGTGTGTTGCTAGTGGAGAATTTAATTTTGCTATATTTCCTGGTACAAAACACAAAAATTGTGATATTGCAGCAGCAAAGGTAATAGTTGAGGAAGCTGGTGGAAAGGTTACAAACCTATTTGGAAATGAGCAACGATATGATCAAAGTATAAAAGGTGCTGTAGTAAGCAATGGAAAAGTACATAATGAAGTTGTAAATACAATAAAAAAATATATTAATGAGGTGTAAAACTATGAATCAATATATAATGATAACTACAACATTCGAAAATAAAGATGAGGCAAATAAAATTATAGATTTATTATTAAATGAAAGATTAGTAAGTTGTTGTCAGTTAAGTAATATAACAAGTTCATATCATTGGAAAGGCAAAATCGAGAGAGCGGAAGAATATTTACTACAAATGAAATCTAAAAAAGAATTGTATAAAGAAGTTGAAAAAATAATATTAGATAATCATAGTTATGAAACACCACAAATTATAGCTTTTGATATAGTTAATGGATATAAAGTTTATTTAGACTGGATTAAGGAGGAAACAAAGTGAAAATTATAAAAGAAGAGAATGCAGAAAAATTTAAGTATGCAGATACTAGTTCAGTTTTAGAATATGGATTTGCCTTAAATGAAAAGAATATGGATTTCTGTACAAATAAAATTACTGGAAGATATCCTATGAAGGGTTATTGTTCTAATTTAGAAGTTGAAGAATTATGCTATATTTTAGAAGGTGAAGGAACTATATTTAAAATAAATAGTGAGCCGATTGATTTTAAAAAAGGCGATATAATTTTTATAAATAAAAAAGATATATACTATTGGAATGGAAACTTTAAACTTGCAATTGTGTGTTCTCCAGCTTGGTCAAAAGAACAATGCAAATTATATAGTGAGGAGGATTTATTGAAATGAAAGAAAATTATTTATTATTGCATGGTAGTTTTGGAAGTCCTTTTGTAAACTGGTTTCCATATTTAAGAAGTGAAATAGAAAAAAGAGATTTAGTAGTTTATACTCCAGATTTTCCAACAGGTGTAGGCTATCAAAATTATGACAATTGGTCTAAAGTATTAGAAAGTTATGTAAGCAGTGGAATAATAAATGAAGATACAATTATATATGCTCATTCTATTGCTCCAGTATTTGTATGTCATTTTCTTGTTAGCCATAATATAAAAGTAAAAAGATTAGTTTTAGTTTGTGGATTCAATAACTATTTAGGAATAAATGAAGATTATGATAATGTAAATCATACAATGTATTTTGATAATTTAAAAGATGTAAAAGCATTATCAAAAGAAATTATATGTTTTTACTCAAAAAATGATCCTTATGTTAAATATGATGCTGAAAAAGAATTTGCTGATACAATAGCAACAAAACAAATAATTATAGATGATGGAGGGCACTTAAATTCAGAAAGTGGATATACCGAGTTTAAAGAACTATTAGAATTTATATAAAGAAAGAGAGATGAAAATTTTGGAACAAATTAGAATTTTATGTTATGGCGATTCAAACACTTGGGGATATATTTCAGGTAGTGATCATCAAAGATATGGAAATGATGAAAGGTGGACAAAAATTTTAGCAAATTTATTAGGAGATAAATTTGAAATTATAGAAGAAGGTTTAAATAGTAGAACCCTTATTTCTAATGATACAAGACCAGGCAAAGAGGGGAAAAATGGATATGAGTATTTAATACCATGTTTAGATACACATGATCCAATTGATTTAGTTGTATTAATGCTAGGTACAAATGAATTAAAAACTACATATAACAAGAGTGCTAATGATATTGGAGAAATGCTAGAAGAATATTTTGTAAAAACAATTTTGAGTAGAAAATCACAGCTAAAAGATAATTATCCAAAATTATTAATAGTAGTGCCACCGATAGTAAATGAAAATCAAGAATATTGTAAAGCAAATAATAAATATTTGGGAGCATCACAAAAGTCAAAAGAACTAAATGATATATACAAAGATATTGCTGAAAGATATAATTGTTACTTTTTAAGTAATCAAGGACTAGAAACGGGAAGTGATGGAGTACATTTAACAAAAGAAAGCCATAAAAAATTAGCAGAAAAATTAAAAGAAAAAATAAGCCAAATATATAATTAAAATAAGGAAAAGAAATGAAAATTAAAGTTAATAATGTAAAGTTATACTATGAAGAATATGGAAGAAGAAGAGAATGTTATTTCTTAAATGGAAAATACTATGATCATGTTTATATGGATATTTTGGCTAGAGAGTTTGAAGGTAATTATATAAAAAATAAAAATGTGTAATAAATAATAAAAGCTTAGTTTAATCAAAATCTAAACTAGGCTTTTTTAATCTATTTTATAAATTATCTAAAAAATCTTTAATTGCAGCATTTATTAATCTTGTAACAGTAATTCCAGTTTTCTTATTAACTTTACTTAACCAATCAATGTTATTTTCACGTAGCATTATACTTCTATATGTAACAGTTTCACGATCAGGTTTTTCGTAATAAGTAGGATGATTTTTCTCCGCATATTCTTCAATACAAACATTGATAAGTTCACTAACTGTTGCATCAAATTTATTTTGAGTTAAATTAATCAATTTTTTATATAAAGAATCATCAATATTAATAGATTTTTTAGTAGCTCGATTATTTATATCATATAATCTATCTATTGCACTCATACATAAACCTCCTTACACTCAATTATGAATAAATTATATAAATTTTATTAAATAATTCATACTAGATATATTTACTCGTACACGAGTATAAATGGGTTGATAATTTTGAAATTTGTGTTATAATGTATGGTAAATAGGAGATAATATAGTTATGGAAAGAAAAAGAATGATTATAGCAGAAACAAACAAACCACAAGATAAATTTATTAAAGATGCATTAATTAGAAGTAATATTGATGTTGATATACTAGAGTCAGATCCTTTAAATAGTGAAGAGATGAAAGAGGCAATTATAGAATTAAAGCCAGATATTGTTATCACAAATGAAAGAAAAAAGGATAAACCGGCTACTGATATTATTAGAGAGATACAAAGTGATAAAACAATTAAACAGCCAATATTTATTCTTGTTTCGGGCTATGCAAGTAATGATATAGATAATATTTTAAATGAAAAGAAAATATCTTCATATTCAATTGCTAAACCTTATAATTATAATGAATTAGCATTTAAAGTAAAATCAATACTAGAAGAAAATTAATTTTGATAATTAGCGAAATTTTATTGTTTTATTATTATATTTATGATATAAATAATAATATTTCTAAAGAAAAAAATAATAAGAGTTATATTTTGTCGAAAAAAGTCGAAAAACGGTTGTATTATCGTGAGGCTTTGTGGTAAAATATATTTATAACTTTCAAAACAATTTATTAAATTATTTTTTCGAGGTGTAAAAATGAGTGAAAAATTAAATAAGATTAGAGAAGATTATTTTTCTAATAAGATTTTAGAGATATATCATTTTTTTACAAAAGAACAATTAGAAATAATGAATAAATTAGGGGAGATAGTAGAAGATAAAAAATATTCTACCTATGATTTTGATGTGTTACAAAGTAATATCATAAAATATTATAAAGAAAGAGAAAAACTTAAAGAAAAAAATGTTACAAACGAAGAATATGATGATATTTTAATAGTGCTTGATAAAATTTCTGAAAATTATAACATATAAAAAAAACTAGGATAACCTAGTTTATTTTTTGTACTCACTAAAGTTTTCGTTCAAATAATCTAACATTGTAATCATAAAAAATCGTGGAGTTATTGTTTTATAGTTATCATACCAATATAGAATTGAACGCATTAAGTCAGGATTTGCACATTTTTTCATTGTTGTTATAGCTGATTCTATATCCCATTGAATATTTTTAATATCAGTATTATGTATTTTAGCTGAAATGGAGTAAGTTTCTTTCAATGTTTTTATTTCTTTTATATTATTTTCTATCATATATTTTAATTCTTCTATTATATAATTTGTGCCACTTGCAATAGGATTAAACTCCATATCATTTAACAATTTCCTTAATTTCATAACATCTAATGTTTTAACTTTAGTGTTAGTCGGACAATGATAGTTTAAGTAAACATTGTCATTCGCTATAACTTCATTTATTATCATTACGCAAATTGCCTCCGTTTATTTTAAATTAACATTTTTGTCAAATTTTCATTGCACGTCTGTATTATATCATGCAAATACTAAAAATACAATGTTTTTACGGAAAAAGTTACATAATAACTTAATTATTGCAACCATTTTCCAAGTTTTTCAAAGTTTTTCCAATTTTCAACATTTTAAACTACAATCGTGATACTATATGCATAGAACAAGTAGTTTATACAAATTCAGGGAAATAGTTTTTTCAAATGATATTAAAACAAACACGAGAAAAAATTATATTAGTTAATATTCTTTGTATTTTGTATAGACTATTTTTTGTTTATAGGTGTTTTTATTGTGCCTATTATAATTAAATAAATATTATTTCACCTGCAGTTGTATGGACTAAATACGTTCAAACTGGAGGTGATTTAGTATGAACCATTATAGCGATGAAGAAATCGTAAAGGCTTTTAAAGTTTTTATCAAGAAAGTAGTACGTAATGCTGCTGTTGATTATGCAAGAAAAGTAAAAAGTGCAAAGTATAGAGAAGTTTTATTTAGTGAACTTGTAGAAGATAAAGTGTCATTATCCAATTATGGAAGTGGCACTTTTTTTGTGGATATACAAAACTTAGATTCTAATACTACTTCAAAATTGCGAAAAATTATTTCAACTTTAAAAGAAAAAGACCAAACAATTTTAAATCTTACTTATATGAAAAAGAGTAATGAAGAAATTGCCGAAATATTGAATTTAAGTGAAAAAACAATTAGAAATAGAAAATCTTTAATGAAGAAAACTATTATGGAAAGGTTGAGAAATGAACAATGAAAGTTTTAATAAGTAATAAAGAATTAGCTGAAATTATAAAAAAAGCTGTTAATGGAAATAAAAAAGCAAAATTTGAAATTATTTTAATATTTGAAAATTTAATAAAAAAGGAATCAAGAATAAATGGTAAATATTCAGAGGATTGTAGGGATTTTATAGAAGATAAAATTTTTGATGAAATAGAGAAATTTAAAAAAATATAAATTTTTTTCAAAAAAAATCGGGACAATTTAAAATTTTTTCGCCTATGTGTTTAGCGAGGTAAATGCAAAGCACATTGAAAATTGAATATGAGTTCATTAAAAACGTTCTATTATGGGAGCTAGTTTAAATGGGGATGCAGAACCTCAAACTTAAATATAAGTTAGCCACTTATAAGGCGATAATCATAATAGTTATAATGATACACTTGTTTAGTCATAGCACGAGCGAGAAAGAACCGTCCCACGCATTGAGAACAAGTCTGGCGATGCCAGATAGGTGGAATTCCTGTGAATGATTTAGCTAGTCATAGTTTAATGAAGTAAAAATAGAAAAATGCAATTGATTATGAAGTTTAAATATAAAAGTTGGAGGTATAAAAATGTTAGATAAAATTGCAATGATAACATTTTTGGTAGTTTATATTATTTGCTTATTTATTGCAATACTTATGTATTTAGTGATAAGAGGAGCAGATATTTCCAAAACAGATGAAGAAAGAGCTTTTGAAGATGAAGAACAAATGAAGTATTTAAAAAATTATAAGAATGGAGGAAAGTCTAATGAATAAATTACCTAGTACATTAACTAAAAATCAAGCTATTGCTTTTGCAGTAGTAGCTTTTGATAATTTTATAAATTCAGGAAATACAAGTTGTTTTGATATTTCAACGATAGAAACTTTTTATAAAGGAGCTATGGAGGCTCATGATAAAAGTTTAGTTGTAGGATTTGCAAAAGACTTAAAGGAAAATAATTTAGAAAAACTGAAAATAAACATTGATAAAATTGATATGTAGCGATACATATCTTTTTTAAAAATGAATATTCTTTAACATGGAGGTATTACATGGAAGAATCAAATTTAGAAGAAAGACAAATTGTTGAAATAGACAATATAAAATATACGGTTATTTCAAGAAAAGCAAATGAGGTATTTAGCAAAGATAAATTAGTAAAACTAATTGCTAAATATGCTTTATCAGAACTTCAAAAAGATTATTAAAAAGGGCTGACTAATTCTACAATGATACGTTATAATATCATTGTAGTTATTTATTGAATATACAACTTACGAAGGGAGCGTAAGATTTGTGAGAAATAAATATAAAGTAGGAGGATATTTAAGATTATCAAGAGAAGATGGAGATAAAGAAGAAAGTGATAGTATTGGTAGCCAAAGAAGTATTATAGAAGAAAAAGTAAAACAACTTGGAGAAGAATTTGAATTATATGACTTTTATATTGATGATGGTTATACAGGGCTAAACACAGACAGACCGTCTTTTCAAAGAATGTTGGAGGACATCGAAAGAAAAAAGGTTAATTGCATTATTACAAAAGATTTATCAAGATTATCAAGAAATAATTTTGAAGCAAACTACTTATTAGAAATTTATTTTTTAGAAAATAATATAAGGTATATATCTATATTGGATAATGTAGATACTTATAAAAAGAATTCTAATAACGATATTATTCAATTTAAAACACTTATTAATGATTGGTATAGTAAAGATATATCAAGAAAAGTAAAAAGCGGTGTATGGGCCAGAAAAGAACAAGGTTTGTTTGTTGGAGCCAAAGCACCTTATGGCTATATGAAAGATGAGAATAATAAAAATAAATTGATAGTAAATAAAGAGGAAGCTAAAATTGTAAAAAGAATTTTCCAAATGTATGATAGTGGTTCTACAATGGGACAAATTGCAAAAAAATTACAAGATGAAAAAGTATATTGTCCAAGTTATAATGGTTTTGAGAAAAACAAAAATGGTATATATGGGTGGAATTATTCAACTATATCTAAAATTTTAAAGAATGAATTTTATTTAGGAAATACAGTTTATGGCAAAGTTATAAATTTAAGTTATAAATCTAAAAAAGTAAAGTTTGTTCCAAGAGAAGAATGGAAAGTAGTGGCTAATACTCATAAAGCAATTATTTCAAAAGAACTTTTTGAGAGTGTTCAAAAGAAAATAAAGCTAAGTCAAAAAGCAAAAACACATAAACATACATGGATTTTAAATGGTATAGTTACATGCAAAGAATGTGGCGAACCAATGCAATTAAAGGTTAAATATAGAAAAGATAAAAAGACTATTAGTTTTATGAGGTTATATTGTTCTAGTAGCCTACATAAAAAAGGATATTGTGTAAGAAAGCATAAAGGAATAAATTTGCAATCAGTTACACAAATTGTTGTAAGTGATTTGAACAAAAAAGTAAAGAATATTGTTAGTTGTGAAGATGTTTCAGAGTTGCTAGAAAAATATTATAAAGATAAAGATAATACAGAAGATGAAAGAGAACTTAAAGAAACAATGAAACAGCTAGAAAAAACTAATAAAATGGTTTCATCTTTATATCTTGACTATAAAAATGGTGTAATCCAAGAAGTTGATTTTAAAACAATGTATAATCAGGAAATAGCAAAAAGAGATAACCTAAATGAGAAAATTGACAAGATTAACAACAAAATTAATAACAATATGAAAATATCAGATAATCAATTTAAGAAAGTTGCAAAAAAGGTATCTAATGTGAAAAATTGGTCTAAAGAGCAATTAGCAGATGTTATTGAAAGTGTTGAAATAGACAATAATGATAACATTTATATTAACTATAAATATGATATACTGGTGATTGCTTAATTTGGCAAAAGAATATAAGGCTGGAGTATATTTAAGAATATCTAAAGAAGATAAAGAAGAAAAAAATAGCATTTCTAGTCAAAAAGCGATTGTAGAAAAATATGCTAAAGATCATAACTACGAAATTGTAGAAAAATATATAGATAATGGATATTCAGGAATATTAAGTTCGAGGCCAGCATTAGATAAAATGATGTTAGACATTGTTAGGAAACAAATAAATATGGTAATAGTCAAAGATACAAGTAGATTGACCAGAGATAAGAATTTAACTTCTTATTTTACCGATATATTTTTTCCAGATAATGATATTCGTTTTATATCAGTTACAGAATATGTTGATACAGGGGAAAGATATGATATAGATGATATGGTTGCTTTAAGAGGAATTATCAATCAAAGTTATTTAGATGATATATCTAAAAAAATTAAGGCGGTTAAAACTGAATTTAAAAAGCAGGGAAAATTTATTGAAAATTCTGTTCCTTATGGCTATAAAAAAGATAGCAATAATAAGTATCAATTGGTAATAGATATTGAAGCTGCAGAGGTTATTAAAGAAATATTTTCATTGTATTTAGAAGGTATAAAACCTTTTGATATTGCAAGAGAACTTAATAATAGAAATATAAAAACTCCTTCGATGTATCAAAATCTAAATCAAAAAGCAAAATGTTGGACTAATAAAATTGTTAGTAGAATATTAGCAAATCCAGTTTATACAGGTAGGTTACCTATAAATAAATATAGCAATGATTACAAGCAAAAGAAAACAAAGGTAACACCAAATAGTAAATTGGAATTTTGTGATAATACTCATGAACCAATAATTTCAATAGAAGATTTTGAAGAAGTACAAAGAAGAAGGGCTAGTCGTACAAAAAATGAAAGAACTGAATATTTATATTTATTAAAAGATTTGGTTTATTGTAATAATTGTGGCTGTAAATTAACATACAAAAATGATAAACCATTAAGGCGAAATTCAAAAGGTATTATATTAGGAAAGAAAAATGAAAATGGTAGATTTGTATGTGAAGAACATGCAAGAAATAAAAGTGTTTGTAAATATAATGACATAAAAATAACTGAAAAAGCATTAAATGAAATTGTATTAAAACGAGTATCTCAAAGATTAAAAGAAATTCAGATTGAGAAATATGGAACTCTTGTAGAAAATGAAGTTGTAAAAGCTGTTCCAGCAAAGTCAGATGAAAAGAAGCTTAAAATGGAATTAGACAAACAAGAGAAGTATTTTAAAATATTATATACTAAAAAAGTAGAAGGTATTATATCAGAAGATGAATTTCTTGAAAAATATAATGTTCATCAAAATAAAATTAATGAAATTAAAGAAGAACTAAATAGGTTAGGGGAGAAAAACAAAATGCAAAACTTCCCAAAACAAGTTAATAAGCTAATTATAGACTTTTCTGATACCAAGAAGTTTGATAACACATTGTTAAAAAAATTTGTTGAAAAAATTGAAGTTAATAGAAATAATAAAATTGATATTTTCTTAAAGGTGTAGATAGCGTTAGCCGTTTGAGCGTAGCGAATTACGGATAACTTATGCAAAGCTCATACACCTAAATTTTTAAAATAAAAAAGGTTGCACTTTATTACCTTTATGAGATAAAGAATATTTTAAGTGCAACCACAAGTAAAATTATAGTAAAAAATTCTTAAAAGCCTATAAAATAGGGCAAAAGAAAAGAAATAAGAAGTAACTGGTTGCACTAATTACCTTTCAAATCTGCTGCTAAGTCTTCTTGTAAATTAGCAATTATATCACCTTTACAAGCTAAATATGCAGCAGTAAAAGGAACTCCGGCAGCAGATTGTGGATATACATCAACTCCATGGTCTGTATAATATGCACCAAGCCCAGCTTTTTCTATTTCTTCAATAGAAGCATTTTTAGTTAATTGGTGTACGATACTTCCAACCATTTCAAGGTGAGCAAGCTCTTCGGTTCCAATGTCATTCAAAATAGCCTTAGATTTTTGGTCTGGCATAGCAAATCTTTGTGATAAATAACGAAGAGATGCAGCAAGTTCACCATCAGGACCACCATATTGAGAAATAATAATTTTAGCAAGTTTTGGATTTGTACATTTAATATTTACAGGATATTGCAATGTTTTCTTATAAGTCCACATTTAAAACTCCTCCTTCCCATGGCCAAGGTTCTTCTAGCCATCTCCATTTATTACAAGGGTAATTAATTGTTAAAGGTCCATATACTTTTTGATATTTATCTTCTAAATCTTTTAATTCTTGGCAATATTTTCTGTGTAAACATAAAGCTTTTTGGTCAGTAGAATGTGTATCTAAATATAAAGCTAAGTCATTAATTGCAAAAGCACAGCATCTTATCTGTTGTAACATTCTTCCTTGCATTTCGCAATCATTATTTGACTTACACTCACATGTGCAGTTGCATTCCATATTTTCATTTAACATTTATTACACCCCTTTCCAATTTCATTTCTAGATTCTATATACCTAATTTGTTGCATAGATTGCCCTGGAGAATAAGGACTGACTAATTCAGGAAAAATAGTTCCCATTTTAAGTCCTATGCAAGGCTTAAAAGTCTTATCCATATATTGGATTGGAACATAACTTTGACCAAGCATTGGGTTATCTGGGAAGACATTAGTTTCTTCAGCAAATCCACAAGAGCAACTATCATAATCATCTTCTACATAAGAACTAACGGAATTACATTTAGTTTCTAACATATCTGTAGAATTGTCATTAGTGTTATTGTTCATGCAATAACACTTTTGATATCTTCTGAACATATTTTATTCCTCCTTTTATAACATTATATGAGGTAAAAAATATTTTGCGACAAAAGTATACAAATAAAAACATAAATGATAAAATAAAGCAAAATGAGGGGTGAAATAATATGAAAAAATTAATAATAGAAGTTGGTTCAACATGTACAAAATTAGATGAAGTAAATGATTCGGAAATAAAACGTATTAAAGATGTAACGATAGAATTTAAAAGGAATTTTAGTAAATTAAAACAGTTGGATGGAAATGATGTAAAAAAACTAATTAATTTAGTAAAAGAAGAACAAAAACAATATAAAGACATATTTGTATGTGGTACAAGCATTTTTAGAGCCTTAGAAGAACAGATGAAAGAAAAATTTCTTACAGAATTTAAAGTAGAAACAGGGTTAGACTTTAATATTATTAGCCAAGAAGAAGAGAATAAATATACAGTAGAAGGTGCAACAAGAAATGTAAAAGGAAAAGTTGCCGTGTTTATAGGTGGAGGTGGTTCCACAGAAATTGCTATTTATGATAATGGAATAAAAGAAATGTGTAATACAAAAATGGGTGTAATTGATGTAATGGAACAATATCCAGATTTGGGAGAAAATCTAGCAACAACAGCTGTAAAAACAGTAAAAGAATGGGTAAAACCAAAGCTAAAAGTTCCTACACCAAAAGCAGATATCTTAATATTGGCTGGTGGAGGTCATATGAAGTTTGCTAAAAATTCTGGAATTACATATGAGAAAAATACTTTATTCGAAGATAGCCAAGAACCTATTATGATGGATATCAATACAAGAAAATTAGATACAGAAAGATATTATAAAGAAATTTCTTTAGATGAAATAAGAAATAGAGTAAATGATCCAGAGTGGTGGTATGCAACTCGTGCAATGTGTGCAATGGTATTAGAAGTCGCAGAAAGTTTAGATGTAAAGTATATCATACCAACAGATATATCAATGGTGTATGGATTAGCAAATAAGTAATAAAAAAGCACTATGTAATTATTTACATAGTGCTTTTTTTAATTATATTGTAACTATTTTTTTGGTATAGTCTAAATTTGCTACAGAATCATTTTTATATGCTAAGGTATAAATATTTGTTGCTAAAACATCTTTATTTAACATATGTTTATAAGTTTTATTATTAGAAGAATCAAAGAAATTCTTAACAGAAGTTATTAATGCGATTTTTGGATTAGCCTTATAAATTTCTGAAATAAGTGCCTTGCCTTTTTGGCTATATCCAAGAATTCTAGCATAAGGTACAGTTTTACGAGAAATGTACATATCTTTTTTTGTTATATTTAGCAAAATATATAATAAAATTCTTTGAATTCTAGTTTGTGTATATCTTTTTGTCTTAATTATATTTATTAACTCTGCTAAAGTATTGCAAGAATTAGCTGCATTTTTAATAGAGTTTTCTAAGCCTTCATTTACTTCTGGAAATTTTTTAAGATCAGCTGTAGACAACCTTCTAATAGAATATAAAATTTCTTTTTCAAATTTTGATATATCTATAACATATTGATTATTTTCTATCTCTTGCATTAATAAGTCATAAGCAAGTCTAGGCATTACTTTTCTAATATCATTAAATTGATTATTTACAATCATATTTCTAATTGCTGTAGCACTTGCATATTCATCAACAATGCAATTACTATTATAAAAAGCTTTTTCACGTTTTATGGTTATTGGCATAATATGAGATTTATATTTCTTTAAAGCTTTTAAGTATTCAATTGCTAAAGTATTATTGGGTTGATTTAAAATGTTAGAATATTTTTGGTCATTTAAATATAGCAATATTGCATTTTCTCTAGCTTTTGGAAAAGAAAGCCCTTTTTTTAATTCTTCATTTAAGAATTCTACATATTGTTTTGGCTCTTCATATAAAATACCAGAAAATCTATTTAATATATCTATATCGGAATTCTCGGAACCAAATGAAACTGTATCTACAATTTTTAAGGAGTTTAAAAGTTTTATAGCGCCTTCTGCAAAATTTTCTGCACTAGAAATAGAATATACTGTTGGAAGCTCTAAGACTAAATCTATACCACTTTTTAGAGCCATTTCTGTTTTTACCCATTTATTAACTATTGAGGTATTACCTCTTTGAACAAAATTACCACTCATAATACAAATACTGTATTCGGCACCAGTTTCTTCTTTAGATTTGGTTAAATGCAAAAGATGACCATTATGAAATGGGTTATATTCTGCAATAATTCCTAAAACTTTTGACATATTTATCCCTCCTTATATTGTAGTATAAACAAATTATTGATATAATATCATAAAATGGTAAAAATTACAAATATAGGAGAAGAAAATGGAAGAAATAACAATATATACAGATGGAGCGTGTTCTGGAAATCCAGGTCCTGGGGGATGGGGTGCGGTACTTATGTATAAAGAAAATAAAAAAGAAATATCAGGTGGAAAGCTAAATACAACAAATAATGAGATGGAAATTACAGCAGTTATACAGGCTTTAAAAATTCTAAAATATCCTTGCAATGTTAAATTATATAGTGACAGTGCATATGTTGTAAACTGTTTTAAACAAGGCTGGATATACAATTGGAGAAAGAATGGGTGGAAAAATGCCGCAAAAGAGCCTGTGAAAAATAAGGAGTTATGGGAAGAATTATATGAACTTACTAAAATTCACAAAGTTGAATTTATAAAAGTAAAAGGACATAGTGATAACGAATATAATAATAGATGTGATGAATTAGCGAGAACAGCTATAAAAAACTTATAATAAATTAAATAAAGGAAATAGAAAATGATAGTAATATATGATTTTGATGGTACATTAACTCCGTATTCTTTACCACAATATGAAATAATAAAAAAATGTGGATATAATGAAGAGAAACTAATAAATAGAGTAGCAGAAGAATTAACTAATAGCAAAGGACTATATGAAGCTTATTATAAATGCTATACAGAAATATTGTTAGAAAACAATATTTTATTAACTAAAGAAAATGTTTGCTTAGGAGCAGATAAAGTAAAATTTAATAATGGAGTTATAGAATATTTTAAAAATTTCCAAAGTCGAAAAACAGGTGTAAAACATTATATTGTTACTTCTGGAATAAAAGATTATGTGAATAAAACAGTAATTGGAAAATATGTAGATGGTGTTTATGGGGTTACATTTAATGAAGAGAATGGAATATATAAAGATATAGATATTTTATTAACAGATAAAAAGAAAGTAGACGTCATTAAGCATGTTCAAAAAGATAATAAAGAAACTAATAACATTATATATTTTGGTGATGGATTAACAGATAGCTTCGCATTTGAATATGTTCATAGTATAGGTGGTAAGAATGTATTTATAGCAACAAAAAATGAATCAATGGAAACGTATAAAAAATTAAATGTTAAAGGAATTATAGATAAATGTTTCGAACCAGATTTTAGTATGGATTCTGAATTGAGTAAGTATATTCAAACACAAATAGAAGAGGAAAAATGTAAATAATTCTGTAGTAAAAACATGTGTTATGTTTACCCTAAATATTGTTTATTTATGCAAAATATGGTATAATAAGAACGTGGGAGGTAGGCGTATGAAAATAATAGGCGTAACAGGAAGTTCCGGAGCAGGAAAAGATACTTTATGTGAAATACTAGAAAATAAATATAATGCAGAAATAGTAGATGCAGATAAAATTGCTAGAGAGTTATCTAAAAAGGGAACAATGTACTTACAATCAATAGTTGAAAGTTTTGGATCTGGAATAGTAGATAGAAAAGGTGAATTAAATAGAAAAAAATTAGCAAGTATCATATATGAGGATGATAAAAAGAGGGAAGAACTAAACAAGCTTACCTTTATTTATGTTGTAGATGAAATAAAGAAAAGAATAAATAAAATAAAAAAGAAAATAATTGTTGTAAATGCTCCATTATTATTTGAAAGTAATTTAGATCAAGTTTGTGATTTTGTAATAGCTATTATAGCAGAAAGAAATGTTCAAATTGAAAGAATAATGAAAAGAGATAACATAAAAGCAGATGAGGCAGAAAAAAGATTAAATATGCAAAATACGGACGAGTTTTATATAGAAAATGCAGATTATATTATACATAACAAAGGGGATATAAAAGATATAGAAAAACAATTAAAAGACATAAAAATATAATTAAATAACTTTTGTTATTGACGATTCTAAAATTTTTTAGAATCGTTTTTTTCGTATTACAAAAATATTACATTTTAGTTATTTTATTGAAAAGAAAATAACAATGGCATATAATTAACAAAAATGTCATATAAGAGGAGTAATGAATATGTATAATGATAGCTTTGCAGATATGATGCTAAATGAAAGAAAATTAACTGAAAAAATGAAGATATTGTTGTATTTTAAGAAAAAACATAACTGCTTTTTTGATAATACAGTAATATTTAAAACAGAAATATGTAGAATGTTTTTAGAACATTCTAAGCCAGATGTTGATAATAATTTAGTATTAACAGCGTGTTTATTATATGCGTGTAAAAAGAGTGTAATTTCATTTACAGAAGAAAAAAGAAGAACTTATTTACGTAAAGGAGCAGAATATCTTGAAGAATTAGGATTCGACAAAAAGTTTTGTAGAATTTGTGAACAAGCTAATAGAATTGCTAACATTACACCAAGAGATAAAGAGGGAGACATATTAGAATTAATAGATAATTTTGGAATGCTTCTAGACAGGGATGATAGAAGAGCTTTTAATCCAACAGAAGCTTTATTCGTTTTGGAAAATGAAAATTTAAAAGGATTAGAAAATGTATATTTACAAGACTTTAAAGAATTTGTTATGGAATTTGAGAATTTAGAGACTCTTGGATTAGACAAAAGTAAAATAATTACAAGATGGCAAACTAAAATTAATATGATTCCAAAATATAATTTAGCACAAGGAATTAATGCGGCTATAGATTATAGAACAACTGCCAAAAAGTTATACATAGAAGGCAAAAAATTAGAAGTTAATAAAAATGGAATAAGAGACAATAAACAAGAAATAAATGCAGATAGAAGAATAAAGCATGAAATAGCAAAACAAATAGATGAAGAGCATAAGTTTTCTGACTTGTTAAATATAAGTGGGGAGGAATAAAAAATGAATGAATTTTTTGCAGATTTGCATGTACATATTGGTAGAGCAGAAAATAACAAGCCAATAAAAATTACTGCAGCGAAAAGTTTAAACTTTGCAAATATTGCAAAAGAATGTGAAGAAAGAAAAGGAATAAACATTGTAGGAATTATAGATTGTGCATCACCATATGTTATTCAAGATATAGAAGAATTCTTAAAAACAGGCGATGCATACGAGCTAGAAGATGGAGGAATTATATATAAAGATAAAGTATGTATAATACTTGGAAGTGAGACCGAAACATCAGAAAAAGGTAGAAATGGCAAAAAAGGTTCAGCACACAACTTATGTTATTTTCCACATCTAAAAGATATAAAAGCTTATTCAGAAGAAATGAGTAAACATATAAAAAATATAACATTAAGTACCCAAAGGTCAGATTTATCAGGATATGAATTAATAGATATTGTAGAAAAATATAATGGTATACTAGTACCAGCACATGCTTTTACACCATTTAAAAGTTACTATGGAAATTGTACAGACAGACTAAAAGATATATTTAAAGAAAAATATGATAAGATTTTTGCAGTAGAATTAGGTTTAAGTTCTGATACATATTTAGCAGATATGATATCAGAATTAGAAGATAAGACATTTGTTACAAATTCTGATGCACATTCATTGCCTAAAATAGCAAGGGAATATAATAAAATACAAATGGAAGATATATCTTTTAAAGAATTAGTTAAAGCACTAAAAAATGAAGATGGAAGAAAAATTGTTGCAAATTATGGACTAGATCCAAAGCTAGGTAAATATCATAGAACATATTGTGATGCTTGCAATTCTACAATTCAAACTAAAGAACCAGTAGAAGTATGTCCTTATTGTGGAAGTAGTAAAGTTACATTTGGAGTTTTTGATAGGATAGAATTAATAAAAGATAAAAAAGAATCTGTAAGTCCAAAATCTAGACCAGATTATATATATCAAACACCACTAGGTTTTGTACCTGGTCTAGGAAATAAAACAATAGAAAAACTATTAGATAATTTTGGAACAGAAATGAATATATTACATAAGTTGTCATTTGATGATATAGAAGCTGTTGTAGGAACTAAGCTAGCTACAATTATTGATGAATCTAGAAAAGGAAGATTACAAATAGAAGCTGGTGGAGGAGGAAATTACGGAAAAGTTTCCACAAAAACACTAGATAATTAGTTCTAAAAATCATTTTATCACATAGATATTATGTATAAATAATTCTATGGAGGATAAAATGAAAAAAACAAAAAATACATATATAGAGGTAATTTTAAAAAATTTACAAGAAAATAAAAAAATATATATATTATTATTAATTTTTTTACTTATAGGAATTGTTTTAGGAGTATTTTTTATAAATAACTCTGATGAAGCACAAAAAAATGAGGTTAGTGAATATATAAATAATTTTGTTACAACATTAAAAGATAATAACTCGATAGATAAAAATGAATTAATAAATGTATCATTCAAAAGAAATATATTAATGGGAATAATATTATGGTTCATAGGTTCTACTATTATTGGTTTACCACTAATATATTTTTTTGTTTTGTATAAAGGTTTATGTATCGGATATACAATATCTGGAGCCATAATCGCACTAGGAACTGGAAAAGGTGTGTTTTTTTGCATAGGAAGTATATTATTTCATAATATTATATTTATTCCAGCATTATTTTTTATAGCGGTAAGTAGTACAAAATTATGTTATGCAATTATGAAAAATAGAACCAAAGAAAATATAAAATTAGAAATTATACGACACTCGATATTATCTATAATAGCAGTAGTATTTTTTATGTTATCTTCTTTAATAGAAGTCTATATTTCAACAAATTTACTTACGTTTATAACAAAATATATTTAATAATTAGCAAAAAGATATTTACAATTTTGAATATCTTTGATATAACATATATAGTTTATGTAAATAATATATGTACATAAAACTAAAAAAAGCAGTAGAGGAGATAGTAGCATGGAAAAGAAAATTAAACTTTTTTTAGAATTTTTACAAAAAGATAAAAAATTATCAAATAACACACTACAATCATATAAGAGGGACATTACCCAATATGAATCATATATAAATGAAGAAAATTTACAATATTTAAAAGTTACAAAAGATGATATAAAAAAATATCTTGAAAACTTAAAAAATATTGGTAAAAAAACTTCAACAATTTCTAGAAACTTAGCATCAATAAGATCATTTTATCAGTATTTAGTAAGAACTAAAAAAATAAAAGAAGACCCAACAGAGGGAATACAATCTCCAAAAGTAGAAAAAAGAGTACCAAGTGTTTTAAGTTCTAAAGAAGTAGAATTATTATTAGAGCAACCTAAAGCTGTTGATTTAAAAGGAATTAGAGATAAAGCAATGTTAGAATTTGCTTATGCAACAGGAATGAGAGTAACAGAAATAATAAATCTAAATCTAGAAGACGTTAACTTAAAAGAAGGATATGTTTCTTGTACAAATGCCAATAAACAAAGAAATATACCACTAGGAGCAATTTCTATTAATGCTTTAAAAGAATACATAAAGAAAGCAAGACCATATTTAATTAAAAGTGAAGATGAAAAATCTTTATTTGTAAATATAAATGGTAAAAGATTAACAAGACAAGGTTTTTGGAAAATAGTAAAATTCTATAAAGAACAAGCTCATATAGATAAAGACATTACACCACATGTGTTAAGACATTCTTTTGCAACACATTTATTGCAAAATGGGGCAGATTTAAAAGCAATCCAAGTTATGCTTGGTCATTCTGATATTTCTTCAACCCAAGTATATATGCAATTTCAAGATGAAGGACTTAAAAATATTTATAAGAAAGCTCATCCAAGAGCATAAGTTATATATTAAAACCACCAATGCTAAGACATTAGGTGGTTTTTTCTGGATTTAAATATAGGAAAAAAGAACGCTCATAAATCCCTATTTTGCATTCACTTTTTTTTTATGTTATGTTATACTAGTAAGCATGAAAAGACATGGAGGTTAATATGAATGAACTTACAAGTGATGAAAAATTAAAAATACAAACAAACTTAGAATATATAGGACTAGATTTAAATAATATACCACAATTTATAAAAAATTATAGACCTCTTGAATTTAGACCTATTAGAGGCTTTAGCGAAAATAAAAGTAGAATATATAAATATTTAAACATAAAAGATATTCAAATATATATAACTCCAAGAAATAAAATGGATTTGCTTTCAAAGAAATATGAGGAATGTAACCAACTATATGATTATTTAAAGCTTGAATCAGAAGATGACATAGTAAAACATGGCGTGTTTTTAAAAATGGTAGATAAGATAAATATAAATGAATTAGAAAGAATAGCTGCCGAACAAGAAATCTTAAATGAAGAAATTCCATTCGAAGTAAAATATAGCGAAAATTATCTTTGGCAAATTTATTATTCCGACATAACAAAACAGTATTTTATGATGGTAACTCTAGAAGATGAGGAATTTGAAGCATTTTTTTATCTTCTAAAGAAACAAATAGAAGCATATAAAGAAAATAAGGATATATATATTTATGTGCCTGTATGCAATACAGAATATTCTGGTGAGTTATTAACAAGAAATGAGATTGCAGATACAGAAAATTATATATGGTTATTTACTAAAGATTGGCCATTTGTTTATGAGGTGTATGACAAAAATGGAATAATGAATGTATATATTATAGGAAACACTATTTGTTATGAAAAGATTAACAGTCATTATAAAATTGTAATAAAAAATGAAGAAGAAGCAATTAAGTTTTTTAAATTAATTAAAGCATTATTTATTTTACAAACAGAAACAAATGGTAAATATGTATTCGAGCCAAGAATAAAAAAAGATGGAAGCTTAGAATTTTTATATAACGGAGATATAATAGAATATGGGAATTTAACTAATTTTATAAAAACAGAGTTTTATAAGACAGATAATGAGATTAATGATATCGTAGAAAAACTAAATAAATGTGAAAAACAAAAACAAGAATTATCAATAGAAGAAAAAAACAAAGTAAAAGAATTTCAAGACAAAGAAAAGGAAATATCAATATATTTAGATTGTAAGCGTAGTTTTTTTGGAAAGATTAAATTCTTTATGCAAAACAAGAAAAAATTAAAAGGAAGAGCAAAAGAGATATTAGATAAAGATAGCAAAGAAGAGGAAGAAACACAAGAAATAGAAGAGATTTTTAAAGAGAATGATGGTATAGATAGAACAAAGGAATTCTTAACAATAGAGGATTTAGTTTTATTGATTAAGGCTTTTGAAAGACAAGATAAAAGACTAAAAAATGATGAAATGGATGTACGAGCATTAGAAAATAAAATAAAAATTTTAAATAGTAAAATTCGCAATGCAGAGGCATATTTAAAAGAAATAGATGAGCATAACAAGAGTATTTTTGATTTTTGGAAATATACCAATAAGGATAATAACTTAATTTTATCAGAGATAGATGCAGAAGAGGAAGTTCCAGTTACAAATTTAGAAAAGACATTTGATTATTTAGAAGATTTAGAAGAGCTTGGCAAGAACATGGATAAAATAATAAGGAAAAAGTTATCTAAAAAAGAATGTGACAGTATATTTTTAGCTACAACAGAGATTTTGGAATTCATCAACAAGATAAAAGATAAAGATGACCTAAATGAGAAAGAATTGCATCTAATAGAACAAGAACTTAATGATATAAAAGAGAAAACTACAATTGTAAGTTCATTATTTCCAAAAGAAGAATACGATATTTTTGGTGGACTTTCTGAAGATAAAACAAAAATTAGAGTATTAGCAGGAAGAAAGCATCGTGAAATAGAGAAAAATATGTACAGAGTAATAGATGTAAATAAGAATACGTCATTAGATAGGTTTGTAGAAAAATTAAAAGTAATTGTAAGTGATATAGAAAAGGCTTTATTACAAATAAAGGCACCAATGAATTTATCATTATATGTGGCAGAAAAAGATATAAATAAATCTAATTTCGAAATTTATCATGTAAATCCAGAAGAAGCTATAAATGATATAGAAAGTACTGATGAGCATATCTGTAGGATAAATATAAAAAAGGGAATGCCACTTATATTTTTAACTAATACAGTTTATTATGACAATTATAATAAGACACTTCCAGAAGGTATGGAGCTAAATGATTTGGTATTACTAGATAATTCGAAATTTGAATTTTTAAAGAAAAGAGAATCATTTTTCAGAATGAATAAAGAAGTAAAGAAATTTGAATACCAAAATTGTGATATACATGTAAAAGAATATAATTTGAAATTAAAACATAAGAAGGAGGAAAACAATGATAAATAGAACAATTATTGTTGTTTTAGATAGTTTTGGAGTTGGAGAATTACCAGATGCAGATAAATATGGTGATGTAGGTGCAAATACATTAGGACATATTTATGAGCTTGCAAAACCTAAATTAACTAATATGAAAAAATTAGGTTTATATAATATTGATGGATTAACAATTCCAGAAAAAGAAGAAAATCCTATTGGAAATTATGGTAAAGCACAAGAAAAATGTGCCGGTAAAAATAGTCCTGTAGGACACTGGGAAATCTCAGGATTTGTAAAAGAAAAGCCATTTAAAACATATCCAAATGGCTTTCCAGATAAGATGATAGAAGAATTTAAGAAAAAAACAGGATTACAAGGCACTTTGTTTAATGGTGTTGGTTCTGGTACAGAATTATTAAAACAATATGGAGAAGAACATTTAAAAACAGGATTTCCTATTGTATATACTTCTGCAGATAGCGTTTTTCAAATTGCAGTACATGAAGACATAATTCCTGTAGAACGATTATATGAAATTTGTAGAATAGCAAGAGAAATGTTAAGTACAGAAGAATATGATATAGGAACAGTTATTGCTAGACCTTTTGTAGGAGATAAAGCAGATAATTTTACTAGAACATATAATAGAAAAGATTTTGAATCACCAGAATTTGGTAAGACAATGCTTGATGTACTTTATGAGAATAACGAAGAAGTAGTTGCAATTGGAAAGATTGAAGACTTATTTTCAGGCAGGGGAATATCAAGAGCAATTCATACAGAAGGAAATGCTGATGGAATAGAAAAAACAATAGAAGAAATAAAGAATAGTAAAAACGCAAAATTAATTTTTACAAATTTAGTAGATTTCGACATGCTTTATGGTCACAGAAATAATGTAGAAGGTTATGCAAAAGCCTTAGAATATTTTGATAATAAATTACCAGAAATTATTGAAGCAATGAATGAAGATGATTTATTAATTATAACAGCAGACCATGGAAATGATCCTTCAACACCAAGTACAGATCATGATAGGGAATATATACCTATTTTAGTTTATGGAAAAAATATAAAACATGGTATTAATCTTGGAATAAGGGACACATATGCAGATATTTCAGCAACTGTATTAGATATTTTTGATTATCCTATCTTAAAATACGGAAAGAGTTTTAAAGATTTGATAATTTAATTATTGCAAAATAAAAAAATATATGCTAATATGTATTAGCATATAAATGCCGATGTGGCGGAACTGGCAGACGCACCAGACTCAAAATCTGGCGGGAAACCATGTGGGTTCGAGTCCCACCATCGGTACCAAGAACAAAAACTATGTAATGCTTAAAAATAGCTGATTACATAGTTTTTAAATTTGATTTTAATGCAATTTTAATGCAACCCAATATTTTCTTTTTCTAAATACATATTATATTTATCATCTTCTTGGAGCTGAAATTTTTCAAAAACTGAAGCATAAGTATCCATTGTTGTAGAAATATTTTTATGTCCTAATTTCATTTGTAATACTTTAGCAGACATTCCACTTTCAATACAACGAGTAGCATAGGTATGTCTTAGCATATGTGTATGTAAATGTTCTGCAATAGAATATTTTTTATTTAATCTTTGCAAATATGAATTTAGTTCATTAGGAGATATTAAACTATCTTTTTCATTATCATAAAATAATAGCCCGTATTTATTGTGAGAATCAATTTTAAAAACATTTTGTAGTATTATCTGAATAGATTTGTTAATTGTTATATTTCTTGTTGAATTTTCAGTTTTAGGCTTTCTACCTATAATTACTTTATCATCTTTATTCCTTGTTAATGTTCTTTGAATACAGATTTTATTATTATTAATATCATCTTTTTTTAATGCCAAAACTTCTCCAATTCTCATTCCTGTATACAATTGCATTAAGATAATTAAATCATATTTTTTATTCAGTTTTAAAACATTTATTAATTTTCTTTGTTCTTCTACGGTTAATGCTTCAACTTTTTTATTTTCTTTATCTGAATTTGGTTTTTTTATAATTTCACTATTAGCTGGATTAAATATTATATATTTTTCAGATATTGCAATTTTAAAAGCTTTATTCATCATTGAATACATTTTTTTTATAGAGCTATCAGAATAAACAGTAATAGTAGTTAAAAAATGTTTTATATCTTCTGTAGTTATTTTTTGTATATTTTTGTTAGCAAAAGTAGAATCACATTTTATTATTTGTTTTAGAGTTTCTTGATTCCTTAAATAACTTCTATCACTAATTTGGTTAGTATTATATTTGTAATTTATATAGTTTTCGATTAACTCTTTAAATGTTATATCTTGCTTATCAATAAAAAGTCCTTTATTAACATCTACAAGAGCTTTATTCATTTTGTCTTTTACTTCTTTACGAGTTTTACCATATAAAGATTTACGATTTAATTTACCATCTGCCTTTCTGCCAGCAGTAAATTGACCAACCCATCTATTTAGTTTTTCGGAATAGAAGATAGATCCTTCTCCATTTCCTCTTTTTGCCATACAAAACATCCTTTCGCTTAATAATATAAAAAATTAAATGCTATATTTTAGCATTTATCATTAGTGTTTAGCTTTCCATTATCTAAGTAATAATTATATGCAAATTTAACCATATTCGGTTTTACATTTAATTCTTCTGCAATATCAAATAAATTATATATTCCTTTTTTAAAACAGCTTAAAATTGAATTTAGAGGCACACAAGCTAACGACATCCATTTGTTAGCTTTATATTCTTGTCTTTCTATTTCATATTTAGAAGAGGAAAGGGTATAGTATGCATCATAGTAGTAATGCCCCAATTCCTCCGCAAGCAAACATTTTTCTTCAGTATATGTATTTATATTTGAATAGTTCATAAAAATAAATTTATCGATTATTCTAGCTTTATTTTTTCGCATTTTATAATTTACTATACTTATTTTTTCTTTATTTGCTATATTTTCTAAATCTAATAATTCCATTTATATTCTCCATTAATAATTTAATATATTGTATTCATCTATATAAACAATTGAATCTTGATTATTTTTATAGTAATTATCTAGAAATTCAGATAATTGTGATAAAGAAATATTGTAATATTTTTGCCAATCTTGGAAATTTTCATATTGTTGTTTCTTTTCTTCTGTATCATTATCAGTAAAATTAATTAAATCAGCCATTTTATCATTTATTGTTTTATTATAATAAGTCATTAAGGTTCCAATATATTTTGTATATACCCTTTGTATATTGACTCCATTTGCTTCATTACTTAATACAATATAGTCTGCTGATGAAAAACGAGTCATACTTATTTCATATCCTTCGTCTTTAAACATTTGTACTAATTCAGAGTCTAACATTGTTGAAGCATCAATATTTTTACTTACTTTTTTTGAAGCGTTACTGATACTAATATAACTTATTAAAAATATATTAAGTAAAATAGAAATAATTAATACAACAATTAAAATAATATCTTTTTTACTTATCTTCATTTTTTATATCCCCTTTTTGTTTTTTCCATTTTATAAAATCAATTTGTTTTTGCAATTCTAATAAATCTTCTTTATCTAATCCAGATGTATCTAATCCTCCGCTATTGGCAAATTTTATATTTTTTAGTTCTTCTGGATTTCTTATATCTGTTTTACACATTAAGTAATCTAAAGAACAATTAAAAATGTTACACAGTTGAAATTTTACTTCATCACTAGGAAGATTAGAACCATTTTCATAATTAGCTATACTGCTTTTTCCTTTTACAGAATTTAATTTATTGGCTAATTCTTCTTGAGTTAAATTAGCTTCAACTCTAAGGTGTTTTATTCTATTTCCTATGCTCTTTTTTAGTTCTTCATTGTTCATTCAAATTCACACTCCGTTCAAAAACTATAAACATTATAACATGATGTTCAGGGAAAGTAAACAAAATATATATTTTTTTCTTAGAAAATCAATAGATGTACAGAATTGCAAAACTTTTTTGCTAAAAAATATTGACAAGTTCAAAGCTACTGTATATAATTGGTACAACAAAACTGAACAGGAGGTGCAATATGGAAAAAGATTATAAAAAATATGTAAAAACAGAAGAATTAAAAAATGAAAGAGAGTTTAGGCATCTTTCTTATAGGGATATGTCTAAATTGATGGGATTTAAGAGCCCTGCGACTTATTATAATATTGAAAATGGATTAGTAGAACCAAAAATTTCTCATATAAACAAAATAAGTAAAATTTTAAAAAAGCCATGTACAAATTTTTTTAACTTTAAAGTTCAGTAAAACTAAACAAAAGATTAGAAGAGGTGAGAAGATAATATGAAATTATTTATTATGAACTTATTTTGTTTCTTAATAGGATATTTGATAGGTAAGTTTAAAAAATAGAGATTATCCAATTAAAGAAAGCTTGAACAATACTTATAATTCCATAGGATGCAATAATTACTGTAGTAAATATAGAAATATCAAGTAAGCTTGAGCAAATAACTTTAAAAATATTTTGATAAGTTTTAGGGAATTGCCTATTATTTATCTTATATGAAAGAGATCTTGTAGGTAAAAACAAGCTACGACGAGTAGAATCAAACAATTTGTCTATTTTTTGGCAAACAGATTCATATGCTATGTAAGAAACAGAATTTTTATTTGTAGTTTTTTGGAAGATTTGAAAAACATTTATAAGATTTCCATCTATTAATTCATAATGTTTAAGTTTTAAATCATTAAAAAAATCAATATATTCTAATGCTGTTTCAGGAGAAATTGATTTGTATAAATTTTTTTCCATTTTTTTAAATAATGGAAGGTAAACATAGTATAACTGTTTTTCTAAAGTTTTAGTTTTTAGGGGGCTTTTTAAAGAAAATTTACTTACTTTATAACCAAAAAAACCACTAATTATGCAAGTAGCTATGGTAACTAGATTATTAATATCAAAATTTAAAGACATAATTATAACCTCACTTTCGAGGTGATTATAATACAAATTTCGACAGAAAGGAAGTGATAAAAATGCAGGAAAAGAAATCATTTTTAAGTTATGTAGATTTACCAGAAACAATAACACCTTACGATTACGCAAACTGGAGAGGCATAGGAGAAAACAAAGCAAGAGAGATATTTAATAGACCTGATTTCCCTAGAATAAAAGGAACAGGAGTAAAACAATTAGCAGATAAAAGAGCCGTTTTACTTTATGATTTAGGACTAAACGAAAAAGATAAACAAGAAATGCTACAAGAAATGGCAAGAAAAATTATATAGAAAGGAGTGAGAGAAAATGAGTAAACAAATGAAAAAATATTGCATAATTGGAAAAGCAGTATGTAGTTTATGTAGTGATGTACTACCTACAGCAGCAGTTATAGCAGCAGGAGCATTAGTAGTAATAAAAATATTTATTGGATAAGGAGTTAAAATATGGAAGAAATAAAACAAAAACTTATAGATAAAGTAAAAGAGAGATTAGAAAAAGAAAAAATCCCAAGTCCACGTACACTTGAGATTATAGATAAGCTGATACAATTAAATGCAATTAGTCAGAAGTAGTTTTATTAAGGTTATTAGAAGTGTCTTTATTTAATGATTCAGCAATTACTTTAATGCTACAGCCATTGCTTGTTAATAAAGCACATCTACGATCACAAGGACAAATATTTCCTTGAACTCTTAAAAAGGGACATATTGTCATCGGTATTCACCTCCAATCGAGGTAATTATAATACAAAATTTAATAGAAAGGAAGTGATAAAAAAGATGGATAGATTAGATAAAATATATATTTGGCATATTGTTACGTTATCAAAAATGAAATTAGAAAAAAGGAGAATAGAGAACAAATGGAAGCAATAATAATATTTTTATTGTTAGTTATTATAGGAATGTTAGTAGCCTATGCAATAGTATCTACAGAGATATATAACGATAAAGTAAATAATTTAGAAGAAGAAATTTACGAAGTAGAACGTGAGTTAAGTGAAAAATCTAATAAATTAAGATTAATAAAGAATGAAGTAGACAACACAGATTTGGCAGAAACAAGTTATTTAGAATTGTATAAAAGTTATAAAAGAATAAAAAAAGTGATTGCTAATGCTGACACATCAACAACCACTATAAATAATTAATTTAAATAAATCAATTTAGATTATTTTAGCATAAATGCTAATGAAATGCAAGAAAAGAGGGACAAATGGATTTATCAAAAGAATTTCATCCTGTGCCTAAACCACCGAAAACAGAAAAAAAAGAACACAAGAAAATAAAGAAGAAAAGCAGCAAACTGGCAAAATTAGAGCGCAAAAGGTACAGCATAATTACATACAATTTAGATATTTGCTATATCTGTCAAGAGCATAAAAAGGATCACTTTGACGAAGTTTTTGGTGGAAGAAACAGACAGACTAGTATGAAGTATGGACTAGTTATACCAATATGTTTTAAATGTCACAGAGAGTTAACGGATAATCCTTTAAAAAAGAAAGCAATTCAAGAAGAAGCAAAACAAAAATTTATAAAAAAATATAGTGAAGAGAAATTTATTAAAGAATTTGGGAGGTAAAAAATGTATATGGAAACAAAAACTAAAATTATTATAGGAAGTATTGTAGGAGTAATTGTAATAGCAATGATCATACTTGTTGCTAGTATAACAACTGTACCAACTGGATATGTAGGAGTAAAAACGAGATTCGGACAAGTACAAGATGATGTGATTCAAGAAGGATTTAATTTAAAGGCACCATTTATAGAAAGCATTGTAAAGATAGACTGTAGAACACAAAAATATGAGATAGCAACAGAAGCGAGTTCAAAAGATTTACAAAAAATAAGCAATTTAAAAGTAGTAGTTAATTATAACGTAGATAAAAACAATGCAAATAATTTATATAAAGAAGTGGGAAAAGATTATCAAACAGTATTAATAGAACCAGCAATATTAGAAAGTATTAAACAAGGAATAAGTCAATATACAGCAGAAGAAACAATAACAAAAAGAAGTGAAGTGGCAGATGTAATTATTAATTTATTAAAAAATAAATTAGAAAATAAAGGTGTAACAGTAACAGCTTTAAATATAACAGATTTAAGTTTTTCAGAAGAATTTGACACAGCAGTAGAACAAAAACAAATAGTAGAGCAAGAAACACAAAAAGCACAATATGAATTAGAAAAAGCAAAAGTAGAAAACGAGAAAAAAATAGAAAACGCTAAGGCAGATGCTGAAGTAATGAGACAACAAAATGAGCAAATTACAGATAATTACTTAAGGTTAAAAGAAATTGAAAACGAACAAAAGGCAATAGAAAAATGGAATGGACAATTACCAACAACTACTTCAGATGCAATTCCTTTTATAAATGTTAATTAGTGTGGACAACGGGGTATGACAACATATGTTATACCTTATTTTTACATAGGAGGAAAAAACAAATGGCACAAAAAAGAATGTTTAATAACTCCGTAGTTGGGAGTGATGAGTTTTTAGAAATGCCAGATAGTTCTCAAAATTTATATTTTCATTTATCCATGCAAGCAGATGATGATGGTTTTGTAGACAAATGGAAATCTATAATGAGAATGACTGGAAAAAAAGAAGATGATTTAAAAATATTAATAGCTAAATCTTTTGTAATTCCCTTTGATACAGGAGTTTTAGTTATAAGGCATTGGAGATTAAATAATTATCTTCAGAAAGATAGATATAAAGAAACAATATATAAAGATGAAAAAGCAAGATTGACAATAGATAAAAGCAATGTATACAACTTGGATACAGAGTGTATACACAGTATAGATAAGAATAGATTAGATAAGATTAGTATAGATAAGAATAGTAAAGAAAAAGAACAAGAAGAAAGCGAAAGTTGTGGCGACGGTTTTCAAAAAGTTTCAAAATTTTACGAAGAAAATATTAATCTACTAACACCTTATACATCAAAAGTTTTAGAAGATTTTACAGATGAATTAGGAGAAGATCTAGTTATTTATGCAATGCAAATTAGCATAGAAAACAATAAAAGAACAATCAGTTATATAAAGGCAATTCTCAATAATTGGTCTAGAGCTAACATAAAAACATTAGCAGAAGCTAAAAATGAAAATCAAAACAAAAACGAAAAGAAAGATAATATTAAAACTGAGGACGTAGAAGTAATAGACACATCGAAGTTGAGCGAAGACGAATATTTAAAACTACTTAGAGGTAAAAGCAATGCAGGATGAAGAAATAGAAAAGGCAATGTTATATTATCTAATTTTCGAAAATTATGAATGTGAGCTCATAGATGCAGATTTTACAACTAGATTAAATAAAAAAATATTTAAAGCAATACAAAGTTTAAAACGAGCAAAAGAAGAAATTACAATGTTAACTGTAAAAAATAAGTTGACAGATGAAAAAAATATATTAAGTTATTTAGCAACATTAAGTGAGAATATATACAGCACAACTGCAGAGAGTGTATATAAAAAGTTAATTCAATTAACTAAAAAAAGACAAATGCAAACACTATTAAATGAGTCAGTAACAAAAATAAAAGATGCTGAAAATATAGATATAGACATAGAAAAAGTAATAAAAGAGTTAAATAAAATTGAAGATAGAGAAGTTAAAGAAGAAAGTTTAAAAGAGCAGATTATAGATACTTTAGACATGATAGAGAAAAATATGAAAAACAAAAATGATTATAGCTTGTATACAGGAATGCTAGATTTAGATCAATTAACTTGCGGACTACATAATGAAGAGTTAACAATAATTGGCGCTAGACCAGGAATGGGAAAAACAACATTTGCATTACAAATAGCAGACTATATAGCTAAAAAGAAAATACCAGTAATGTTTATAAGTTTAGAAATGTCAGAAGAACAAATTATAACAAAATTAATAGCGAAAGATACAAGAATAAATAGTACAAAAATGAGATTAGGAACATTAACTGACCAAGAAGCAGTAAAAGTATATGAAGCTGGAGCAGAATTAGAAGAAAAACCTTTATATATTACTAGTAATTTAAGAACAATACAGCAAATAGAAGTAGAAGCAAGAAAACTGAAAAACAAGAAAAACATAGGATTAATAATAATCGATTATATACAACTAATTAAAAGTTCTCAAAAATTCAATTTAAGAGAGCAAGAAGTAGCAGATATAACTAGAACACTAAAGCTTTTAACATTAGAGTTAAAAATACCAATAATAGGGCTATGTCAATTAAATAGAAATGCAACAAGACAAGAACCAATGTTATCTGATTTAAGAGAATCTGGAGCAATAGAGCAAGATGCAGACAATGTTATTTTTATATATCAAGAAGAAGAAACTGATGCAGCAGCACCAGTAGTAACAATAAAACTAGCAAAACAAAGAGCAGGAACTACAGGAAAAGTAAATATGGTATTTAGAAAAGTATATAGCGAATTTGTAAATATAATCAGGAGGTAGTTATGAAAATTATAAATACAGAAGAACTACTAAAATTAAATGATATTGAGAAGATACAATTTATAAAGCAAATTATATTGGGACAAGCCAAATTTATAGGAGGGAATACAAATGAGAAGAAGCAGAGTAAGGGATATAGTTTATAAGATACTAGAAGAAGATACAAGAGCAAGAGAAGATGATAATTATTTAATATATAAAACAGTTAAAGAATTATTTCCAAGACTAACAGAAACATATTTTAAAACAGCATTACAAACATTAACTAATGCAGGAATAAGTTTTGAGAGTATAACAAGACATAGAAGAAAGTTTTTAGAAATACATCCAGAATTAAAACCAAAACAAAAAACAAGAATTAGAAAAGAAGAAGAGAAAAACTACGAAAAAGAATATAGTAGACATTTACCAAGATTAGATTAAACGGAGGAAAAAATTATGGAAGTAAAAAGAGAAGAGTTAATAGAGTATAGCTATTATGACGAACAAGGAAAATTAATAACAATAGTAAACAGAGAAAAGTTAGCTAAATTGTTAGAGGCTGATGAAGTGAGATGGAAAGAATAATTAAGGGGAGGAAGAATAGATGAGTCATTATACAGTAGCTGTAATAACAGATAAATTAAATAAAATAGGAGAGATGCTAGCTCCATATAGTGAAAATATGGAAGTAGAACCATATGTAGATGAAACGAAAGAAGCAATAATTAATAGTGCAAAAGAAAGAAAAGAAAGAGTATTACAAAGAAAAGAAAAAGGAGAAGAACTAGATAAATATGATATAGAATATTTAAATGCAAATACAGATGAAGAATTATATAAATTACAAATATACGAGGATGAAAGTTATGATAAAAATGGAAATCATTTAACTACGTATAATCCAAATTCAAAATGGGATTGGTATGAGATAGGAGGTCGATGGAACAAAATTTTATTAGTTAAAGAAGAAGTTAAAGATATTGAAGAAGGAACACCATCTTGGGGAAATTTAGATAGTATAAATAAAAAAGCACCAGAAGGATTTAAATGGGTTACAGGTGCAAAAATTAAAGATATTGAATTTGAAAAAGCAATAGAATTTAATAATACATATAATAAATCAATTAGATTTTGGGAATTATACGTTGAAGGTCAAGAACCTCAAAATGAAGAAGAAAAAGAAATGATTAAATGGGAAATATATAAAAAAGAATATTATATTGAAAGGTATGAAACAAAAGAAAATTATGCAAAAATAAATAGTATATTTACTACTTGGGCATTATTAGATGAAAAAGGATGGCATGAAAAAGGAGAAATGGGATGGTTTGCAATGGCAAATGATACAAAAGATAGTGAATTATTATTTATAGAAAAATTTACAGAAACAATACAAAAGCCAGAAAATCAAGATAAATATTTAGTTATTGTTGATTGCCACATATAAGAAAAGTGAGGAATTAGGATGGATATAGAAGAGGATATAGAGAAAGTAAAAAAGCTAAATAATTTATTAAAGTTTTTCAAAACACATGGATGGATTCCAAATATGTCTAGAAACATAAATATAAACGGAACAATAGAAGCAATAGAACACATATTAGCAGAAAGAGAAGAAGATAAAAAGAGAATAAAAGAGTTAGAAGTATTAGAAGATGATTTAAAAGATAAAAGAATAGTATATGTAGACACACCAGAATTTGAAGAAAAGTTTATATCAAAACAAAAAGTAAAAGAAAATATAGAAAAAATTAAAGATAGATTTAATAAAAATTTTTCAAATAAAAAAGATAAAGCATATTTTGGCATAGCAGGAGTTAATCATATTTTAGACATTTTAGAAAAAATTATTGGAGGATAAATAATATGTATCAAGAATGGTTTAAAAAGTTTGAAAAAGGGAAGAAAGAAAAAAATGAAGAAAAATGTTTATGTAGAAAAAGTCACGAAGAAATAGACGAATATTATCTTATGTCTTTAAATGAGGCAAAAGGAACTTTACAAATATTTAAGAACAGAGGTAATGGAGTTTTTGGAATGTTATTTACAGAAATACCAATAAATTATTGTCCACGATGTGGAAGAAAGTTAGGTGATTAAATGCAAATAAAATGTAATAAATGTGGAGCAAGTAAAAGAAGTTTATTTGTAGAAATACAAGGAAATAGAAGAGGGTTATACTGTGGAGAATGTGGAAAGTGGCAGAAATGGCTAACAAAGCAAGAGCTACAAATAGCAAAATTTCAAGGAATAAAAATAATTAATAAGGAGAAATAAATATGAATAAAGAAACATTTGTGAAATTGTTAGAAAAAGCAAAAACAGATGAATGTGGAAATTTATATGTTGATAGAAGAGAAATAGATAAAGATTGGGATGAAGAACAAAGAATTTATTTTGGAACAATTACAACAGTTTGTGATGATTTAGTTGAAGAATATTGTAGTAAAACTAATGATGGATTCGAATTATATGACAGACATTTTTGGAATGATGATACATTAGAATGTCAAATAGTAAATGTAGGAAAATTAAAGAATAGAGATGATGAGGAGAAGTAAAAATGAGCAATATAAAATTGATTAAAAATTTAACAATAAAAGAAAGTCAAGATGTATGTGATAATTCAGATGGCTGTGCAAAATGTCCATTACTAATATCTTCATACAACAAAAACATACATTGCTTAAGAGATGACGAAATAAAAATATATGAAATAGAAGAAGCTTATAACATATTAAACTCCAAAATAGATTTAGATACAAATAAATTAGAGGAGGACAAGCAATGACAGAAGAAGAGATTAAATACTGCAAATGGTTGAATATATTAGTATTTATGAAAAATAGTATTGCATTGATTTGTTTTACAACATTAGCAATAATTTTTAAACATTGGTGGATAGTATTTTTCACAATATTATTTATTTCTAATGTTGAATTTAAGAAGGAGAATAAAGATGAGTGAAAATAAAAAGATAGAACAAATGATAGCTTATGGATATAAAGAGATAACTATAAGCAAAGAAAAGTATGAAAAATTAAGAACAGAAACGAAGAACTTAATTAAGCTTAATAATGTAAAATTAAATTTTATAGAAGAGGAAGTGAAATAATGGATAAAAAAGAAGCAATAAATACTTTAATAGCATTAGCGGTATGTTCAAGTCCAGAATTATATTGTGATGAAGATTGTCCATTTTATGACGAAACCAAAAATGAAGAGTGTACATATGAACATAAAGATTTTAAATTAAAAGAAGCAATAAAGGTATTAAAAGAAGAAAAAGATAAAACAGATAAAGTTTTAGAAATAGCTTTTCAATATGGACAAATTGATGGAGATCATCATAAAACTTGGGTAATAGATCAAATGGTTAGAACATTAACTGGAGATAAATATGACGAATTTGTAAAAAAATATGAAATTGATGAAGAAACTGGAGAAAAAGAATGGACTTGGGAAAATGGGATTGCACCATAAATTAAGTATTTTGAGGAGGAAAATAAAGTGAGAAATATATTTGATGTATTAAAACAAATAAAAGAAGCTTTAGGAGAAGATAATGAATATAGCGAAATAAAAGCAGGAATTGATGACATAGAATATAGTTTAAGATATAAAGCTTCAGAAGATGTATGGAACTATGTATATGACAAATTAATAGTAGATTTTATACCTCCAGAAACAGAAATAGACTATAAAGTTTTGTCAATATGGACTACTAAAACAGTAGAAGAATTAAAAGAAGGTGAGTAGATGACTAAAGAGCAATCAGAAGTTATAAAAGATATAAAAATATATATACACGATATTATAAGCGAAAGTGTAGATGAAGTTGGATATAAAAGATATGAAATTAGTGAAGAGGAGCAAGAATTTTTTAACAATATAGAAAGATTATTAAATATGTTAAAAGAGCAAGATAAAGAGATAGAGAAGAAAGAAAAGATGATAGATTTATTACTAGATTTTATATACAAAATGTCAATAATAAGACCAGGAACAATAATGTATGACTTAAAAGGAGATGGATTCGACACAAATAAATGTGGCTATTGTAAAGATAAATCTTGCAAAGATTGCATAAAACAATATTTTGAAAGGAAATTAGAATATGGAAGATAGACTAGTTATAGGATATGACAAAGCAGAAGGAAGTAGTAGACAAGCATTAATTGTAGCTAGAAAAAATGGTAGAGGATTATGGATAGTAAATCAATTTTATGATAAAGAGGCAGAAGAAATTTATAATAAATTAACTGAACCAAAATTGTTAGTAAAAGACATATTTGAATTAGAGCAAGCATTAATAGGAAGAAGAGATTGTACAATTTACATTACTAATGAAGTAGATGTAAAATTAGATACTATGTCTTGGAAAAATGAAATAAAATTTAGAAAAATTCAATCTAGTTTAATAGAAAGAAATATTAAATTAAAAATATACAATAGGAGGTAATAATGAACAAGATAATTATAAATGGCAAAGAAATAAAATGCGATGGAAATAACATACAAGTAATTAATAATAAAGTATATGTTGATGGAAAGATAATATCAGAAGAGGCAAAAAAGAAAAGCAATATATATGTATATGGAGATGTTGAAAATATAGAATGTGAAGGATCAGTTGAATGTGACAATGTTAAAGGTAATATAAAAGCAGGAGGCTCAATAAATTGTGATAATGTTGGCGGAGATATTAGTTGTGGAGGTAGTGTAAATTGTGATGAAATAAGAGGTAATGTAAATGCAGGTGGAAGTATTAATAGATAAATTAAACATAAGGAGATAATATGAGAATTAAAATAGGGGAAAGTGAAGGAGAAAGATTAAATATGAATAATGTTAAAGTAATCAATGACAAAGGCTTTGCACAGCCAACGATGTTAATTTCTGTAGAATGTTATACACAAATAATAGAACAAATAGGATACTTAAAAGGAAGAAATATGGAATTAGAAAAACAATTAAATAAAGAACAAGTACTTGAGATACCAATAGAATGCGACGAAGTACAATATTATGATAATAAGCCTCATAATATGACTAAATTAACAATGAAAAATTTTTTAGAAAGAGAAATAAAGAGATTAGAAGGATTAAAAAAAGATAGTTGTAGAGAAGAAATGTTAAGAATAAATGGAAAAATAGAAGGATTAGAGTATGCAATTAATAAATTATTTGAATTATAAAATTAAGGGAGGAATACAAATGTTTAAGTTAAGAAAAAGATTAAAAGAAATAGATGATATTCAAAATGAATTAAAAAATAAATTATTAACAGAAGAGAAGTTATATAAGTTTTATTTAGAAAGAAAAATAGATGAAATAAATGCAAGATTAAAACATAATTTAAGTTATTCTATAGAACACAATACAGAATCAATCAGAGCAGACGGATGGAGATTTTTCGATATGTCATGGACAATAAGCGTGAAGATTAAAATAAGTAACATAGAAATCAAAAAGTTTACTTATGTAACACATTCCAATATAACGAAAAAGGATATTTACAAAGCAATATTAAGATACATAAACTCAAAACCTATAAGTTATTTTATAAAACTAGATAAGAAAATAGAAGATTTAGAGAAACACAATATAGAATTAGATAAAAAGAAATTAAACCTAGAAGAGGAATTAAAGAAAATAATATAAATTGTAGGAGGTACAAAAGATTGGAAATTAAAACCTTAATTAAATTATTAAAAAACTATAAAGAAAATAAAGCTACATTAAACATTAGATTAAAAGAATTAAAGAACAAAAGAATAGAATTAAAAAATCTAGTAGTAGATACTAGCATAAGTGGAATAAATTACGATACAGAAGGAATACATAGTAAAAATACAATATCAGATAAAACAGGAAACAGTGTAACAAAGGTAGATAGTAAGAGAATAAAACTAGAAGAGGATATAGCAAAACTAGAAGAGGAAATAAGACAATTAAGAAAAGATGTGGAAACAGTAGATGACAGATTAGAGATATTAACATATAAAGAGAAACAGTTATTGATTTCAAGATACATAGAAGAATGTAGTTATGCAGACATAGGAAATAGAATATACTATCAATTGTATAGTGAAACTAGAAGTGAAGATACAATACAAAGAATGATTAATAGAGCATTAAAAAAAGTGTCAAAAATATAGAAAAATGAAAATGCGGTTATTTTGCGGTTAAAATGCGGTTGTTTTGCACTTGTTTTTTAAAAAATAACAGTTTATAATTTATAATAGCAACAGAAAGTTGTAAGGCATCCTTTTATTATTATTCAAATATAATTACTACATAAAATTGTGACTATATATGTCACAATTTTTTTTATATTGCGGGATAGAGCAGCTGGCAGCTCGTTGGTCTCATAAGCCAAAGGTCACAAGTTCGAGTCTTGTTCCTGCAACCATAAGAGTAGACGTTTTAAATGTCTACTCTTTTTTATGTACTAGACATTGTGATTTGTTGCAAGATCACCTCCTTTCTTAACAATAAGTGTTTTTAATAAAACAAGCTATTTCTAGTGTAGCTTGTTTTTATTTTATATGGCAAATTAATTCAGAAGGTCTGAAGCTTTCCTGCTAAGAAATGCGTACTTCAAAGTATATGGTTCGAATCCATAGTTTGCCGCCAAAAGGAGATATAGCATGAAAATAGTTATTTTATATTTATTAATAAAGGTAATGAACATATATGAAAGATAAAATTAATTGGAAAGAATGTATGAAACGTAAATGTGAACAATGCAAATATTATGATAAATGTTTTAAAGAGGAGAGAAAAAAAGATGAGCGTAAAAAAATGATAAAGAAGAAATAAAAGAACTAGCAGAGATTTTTAAATCAATAGCAGATACTTTAGACGAAGCAGTAAAAATTCAAGATAAGTTAGATAATAACGAATTAGATATGTCTGAAGAAGAGATAGACGAAAAAGTTGAAGAGATTTTAGGAAAGTTTGTTATAAAACTTTTAAAAGCACAAGAAAAATTAAAGGATATGTAAAGATGATTAAACAGAGAATAATAGAAAACGAAGTTTATACAATAAATATACTCAAAGAATTAACTAGCGACGACAAAATAGATTTGGAAAAAAGTATTAAAACATTACAAAAATACAAAGACAAAAGCATAATAAGTTCTTCTAAGTTTATTGTAATCAACACGCATAAGACAATGAGCGAAATAAATACAGAACTTATTAATGATAAAATAAGAAAATTATTTAAAGTTTATAAAATAAACGGAAAGGTAATGTATTGCATAGAAGATATAAATACAATCAAAGAAATAGAAAGTTCAGAACTTAATAACATAAATAAAAAAGAACTTATTAGTAAAATAATATTAATAGAAGAATCGGTTAAAGAATTAGAAGAATATTTAACAAAATTAAAAGAAAAAACAGGAGAAAATATAAATGAAAAACATAATATTATATCATAATAATTTATTAAAATTTGGTGGAGTAGATACATTTGTATATAACTTTACTAAAAAATTAAAAAAATATTACAATATAACATTTTTATATAGTATAGCTGATGAAGAAAATCTAAAAAGAATAAAAGAAAATGTAAAAAATGTAGAAAAATATGACTCTAATAAGAAATATATTTGTGATATTTGTGTTTGTGCATCTGCATGGGGAGAATATCCAGAAAGTGTAGTAGCCAAAAGTGGAAGATATATTCAAATGGTACATGCAGATTATGTAAGAGCTAAAGAAGTTAATTTTACTTATAATAAATGGCATAAAACTACAGAACATGTTGGAGTATCAGAGCATGTTTGTAAAATTTTTAAAAAATTATATCCAAAAGAAAAAATAACAAGAATATATAATATTTTAGATGAAATACAAGAAACAAAACCAATATTAAAATTAATTAGCGCAACAAGAGTCAGCAAAGAAAAAGGCTATGAAAGAATGCTTAAATTAGCACAAGAATTAAAAAAAGCAGGAATAAAGTTCAGATGGACAATATTTACAGATCTAGAGTTATATAATAAAAAGCCCTTTAATTTAGAAGAAATTGTATACATGAAACCATCTCATAATTTTTTTGATTATATAGTAGAGGCTGATTATGGAGTTCAACTTTCAGATACAGAAGGATATAGCTACTTTATTAATGAGTGTTTAGAATATGGAACTCCAGTATTATGTACGAACTTTCCTAGTGCATATGAAAGTATTGAAGATGAAAAGAATGGATATATATTAGATATGCAATTAAGCAATTTAAATATTAATAAAATAGTTAATAACATTCCAAACAATTTTAACTACAAAGAAAAATGTACAGAGAAGGATTGGATAAATTTTTTAAATAAAAAGATAGAAAGGAAAAAGAAAGATATGTTTAAAGTAATAGCAAAACAAAACTATAATGATAAAATGCCAGAGCTAATTGAAGGAATTATAGATAAAGAAATACAATACAATGCGAATGGAAGTGCAGCAATTATCGAAGGAGATATTTATATTATAAATGATGCTGATAGAGCAAAACAAATAGAGGAATCTGGATTAGCAGTAGTAATGGAAGTAATAGAAAAGAAAGAAGAAACAAAAGAAGATAATGTTAAGAAAATAGAAGAAGTTAAAGAAGAAAAGAAAAAGACAAAAGTAAGAACTAGAAAGAAGATAGAAAAATAAGATGTTATTAAAGTTATGTGCAAGATGCCAAAAGGTAATACAAGCTCCTAATAGATATTGCAGCAATTGTCAAAAGATTGTAGATAAAGAAATAGAAATTAACAAACAAAGAAATATGAGTAGATATAACAAGAACAGAGATAATAAATATAAAACTTTTTACAACAGTAAAGATTGGAAGCTACTTAAGGAAGCATATAAGATTAAACATCCATATTGTGAGATGTGTCAAGAAGAGGCAAAGCAAGAAGGTAAATATACAATACAATTAACAGAAGAGATACATCACAAAGAACCTATACAAACACCAACAGGTTGGCTACGAAGACTAGAGTGGAGTAACTTAATAGCATTATGTCATAAACATCATAATATACAACACAATAGATTTAAGAAGAGGAAAAAGACGTGAAGATATTTAGTGCAATTGTAATTTCAAATGAATATAAAGATAGAATAGATATTCTGTACGAATGCGACAGCAAAAGAAACATACAATGTAGAGGACATAATAGTTGTAAAGAATGTCGCTATACACATGAATTAAAATATGCAAAAGATATATCTCAAAGAAAAACAAGAATAGAATTAGAAGAAGAAATAAAAAGAAAAGATGAAGAGATAGAAGAATACAAGAACACAATTAGAAGAATGATAAACAAAGAAAATATATTTAATTTTAAAACAATGAATGAAATAAGAAAAATATATAATTTAGAACCAATAGATTGAACAATATTAAAGTAAAAGAAAATAATAGAAGAGGCTAGGGGTACATAAAAAAGTTTTAAAGGTTTAAATCTAGAACGGTGCGTCCCTCCTCTTTGTACAAAAAAGTCCCTCAAATCAATTTAAAAGGACAAAAAACGAAAGGTGAGGTCTAATGCCACGTGGAAATCAAAAACAGCCTATAAACTTGATTTTGGCTAAAGGAAAGAAGCATTTAACAAAGGCAGAAATAGAAGAAAGACAAAAAACAGAAATAAAAACTGACTATATTAATGTTACTGCTCCAGAATATTTAACAGATGAGCAAAAAAAAGAGTTTTATAGAATTACAAAAATTTTATTAGATATAGGAATAATTACAGAGCTAGATGAAGATTGTCTAGCTCATTATTTAATTTCTAATTCAAATTATGTTAGTTATACTAAAAAATTAAATGAACTAAATGGGAAATTGGCACGAGCAAGAAAAACGGAAAAGAAAAAAGATTATATGTCACAAATTGATTTGTATTTAACTTATCAGGATAGAGCATTAAAGCAATGTAGAGCTTGCGCAAATGATTTAGGATTATCTATATCTTCAAGAGCTAGATTAGTAATGCCAGAGGCTAAAGAGCCTCCAAAAGAAAATAAATTTAATAAGTTTAAAATATTATGATAGATAGAGTTACAGAATATGCAAAAAAGACCATAGAAGAAAACAAAATGGGACAGTTGCATATTTTAGCTTGTAAAAGACATCTTGAAGATTTAAAAAGGCAAGGAACTAAAGATTTTCCATATATTTGGAATCCTGAAAACTCTGAAAGAATTATAGAATATGCAGAAACATTAACAATTGGAGAGGGATTTGAAAAAAAGCCAGTTAAACTTGTTGGTGGACAAATCTTTGATTTTGGATGCCCTTTTGGTTGGCTAAAATTAAATGGAAAAAGAAGATTTAGACGTTCTTATAAAAGTATGGCTAGACAGAATGGAAAATCTTTTGAAAATGGTATAAAAGGAACATATATAGCTGGGTTTAGTGGTTATCATTATGGAAAACTTTTTACAGTTGCTACAAAGAAAAGACAAGCTAGAATCGCCTGGGAAGAAATGAAAAAATTTATAGAAGCAGACAAAGATTTGCAAGAGCTTTTTGAAATTAAAGATTATAAATCTTTAATAATTGCTAATGATAGCAAATGCACAATTGAAGCTCTTTCTCGAGAAGGGGGATTAGATGAAGGATTTAGAGCAATATTTGCTTCTATAGATGAATATCATCAACATCCAGATGCTAAAACATATAAAGCTATTTATAATGGAACTAGAGCATTAGATGAAACATTAATAAGTATTATTACAACTAGAGGCGATAAACTAAATAGCGCATGTTATGAAATGGACAGATACTGTATAAATATTTTAAAAGGAATAGCAAAAGCAGAAGACTTTTTTGTTGATATATATGCATTAGATGAAAAAGACAATATATTTGATCCAAAAAATTTAATAAAAGCCAATCCATATCTTGCATCTACAAAACAAGGTTTAGAAAATTTAAAAACAGATATGCAAACTGCTAGAGATATGGGAAGTGAAGAGTTAAGGGACTTTATGACAAAGTCCCTTAATTTATGGGTACAAAACACAGAAGATATATTCATTAGCCCAGAAAAATGGAAAAAATGTGAATCTGATTTAGAATTAGAAGATTTAGAAGGTTCAAAATGTTATGCTGGATTAGATTTATCTTCTGGTGGAGATTTAACAACTATTGCTATAGAAATTCCACTAAAAGATAATGAGTTTTTTATAGCTACACATTCTTTTATGCCAAGAGGAAGAATGGAAGAGCATATTACAACAGATATAGCTCCATATGATTTATGGGAAAGACAAGGACTTATTACTGTAACAGGCGGACAAACAACATTCAAAAATGATTATAAGTTTATTATTAAATATTTAAAAGACATAATAGAAAAATATGATTTAGAATTGCAAGGAATTGGATATGACCCACATAATGCAGATGTTTTTTTATCAGATTTGGAGGAATTTGGTGTGCCATTGTTAGAAATAAAACAATCAGCTAGATTTTTGCACGATGGAACAGAAGATATGCAACTTAATGTAGAATCTAGAAAGATTAAATACAACAAACGTGAAGAACTACTTAGCTATAGTGTTTCTAATGCTAAAATTGTAAAAAATAGTTTTGGAGAGAAAAAAATTGACAAAGAAAAAAATGCAAAAAATAAAAGAATAGACCCTTGCGATGCAATGATAGATGCTCATATTACACAAATGAAGTTAAAAGAAGAAGAAAAAATAGATTACAACAAAGAAATGGAAGAGTATTTAAACAACATGGGATGGAATTAGGAGGCAAGTAAGTGAAAACAAAGTTAAAAGTTAGAATTAAAAATGCAATAAATGTATTAAGAGATAAACAAACGCAAGATAATGCAATGCGAGAGTTACTTAATTTTTTAGGGATAGATGGAAAAAACGAAAAAGCTTTATCTGAAGTAACTTATTTTACTTGTTTGAAATTACTTTGTGAATCCGTTGGTAAAGTACCATTAAAAATATTTCAATATAATTCCGACGGTGGAGTGGTAACAGCAAGAGGACATCCTTTGTATTTTACAATTCACGATAGACCAAATCCATATATGACTGCAACAACTTTTTGGGGAACAATGGAAAATAATAGAAATCAGTTTGGAGATGCTTATGCATGGATAAAAGGTGCAAGTAAAAAAATGACATTATGGATTCTTCCTTCTGATGAGGTAGAAATTTGGTATGATGATCAAAAAGTTTTATCTGATATACCTGATATTTACTACATATATTCGCATGGAGGAAAGTTATATAAGTTTTCCTCTGAAGAGATAATACATGTAAAAAGTTCTATGAGCTTTGATGGAATAAAAGGAATAGCAGTAAAAGATCAACTTAAATTAACAATAGACGGAAATGTAAAAGCACAGAAGATGTTAAATCAAATGTATAAAAGTGGATTTACAGCTAAAGCTGTAGTTCAATATACATCAGATTTATCAGATAATAATTTGAAAAATTTTAAAGAAATGATAGAGGATTTTGCTGGTAGTGATTTAGATGATAAAGAAGTAAAAAATATTATTCCAATTCCTGTGGGAACAACATTAACTCCTCTAAATGTTAAACTTGCAGACAGTCAATTTGTTGAAGTAAAAAAATATAGTGCTTTACAAATTGCATCTGCATTTGGTATTAAACCAAACCAGATTGGAGATTATGAAAAATCTAGCTATGCAAGTTCTGAATCACAACAATTAAGCTTTTATAAAGATACATTGCTTTATATTCTAAAGCAATATGAAGAGGAACTAAATTACAAACTTCTTTCAAGAGAAGAAATAGATAAAGGATTTTATTTTAAATTTAATATTGCTGTTTTGTTAAGAGCAGACCAAAAGACACAGATTGAAACATTAAGTCAAGCTGTGTCTAATTTTATATATACACCTAACGAGGCGAGAGCTTATTTGGATAAACCTGCAATGGCAGGAGGAAATAGACTTCTTGGAAATGGTGCAAGCATTCCTGTTGAATTAGCAGGAACTCAATATACAAATAATTCAGAAGGAAAGGAGGAGGAAAAGAAATGGATAGAGAAGAGTATGGAGAAAGTACTGAAAAAATTCTTGACGAAGGAATAATATGCAAATCTGCAGAAGTAGAAAATCAAGATGTAACAGAGGAAGAAATTAAAAAAATAAACAAATTTACTCTTGCTCCTCTAAAAGCAGAAGAAGTATTTACATTTAAATTAATATTAGGAGATAACGGTTTAGATGATAGAAATTATGAACCATTTAACTTAAACGCCCTAAAAGATTTAAAGAAACTTTATATTGGGAAAACAATGATAAAAGACCACAAAAGAACAGCAGATAATCAAATAGCTCGAGTTTATGATACAGAATTGCAACAAGATTCAAGTAAACTAACTGAAGCTGGAGAAATTTTCACAAAGTTGATTGCTAAATGCTATATGATTAAAACAGACAAGAATGCAGATTTAATTGCAGAAATTAAGGCAGGAATAAAGAAAGAAGTTTCTACAAGCTGTAGAGCAAAACATGCATACTGTTCAATTTGCGGTGAAGACAATATGAAGCATTATTGTACTCATTATTGGGGACAGGAATATGACACAAAAGATGGCAAAAAGATATGTTATTTTACACTAGATGGAGCAAAAGAAGCTTATGAAGTGTCTTTTGTAGCAGTTCCAGCACAGCCACGAGCAGGAACTACTAAAAATTATGGTGGCAAAGAAAAAAATAAAAATAATGAAGAATCCGAGATTGATTTAAAAATCAAGAATTTGGATTCTTTTTTATTTTCAGAAAAAGAAAAAATGGAGGAATAAAACTATGAATAAAAAAATGAGAGAACTTTTAGCAAAAATTGAAAGTAAACAAGCTTTAGTAAAAGGATATACAGATGGTGAAAATAAAGATTTAGAAAAGGCAAAAGAACTTTTAGACGAAATAGAAAAATTACAAGAAGAATATCAAGTTGAAAAAAGATTATTCGAAAATGAAAAGAAAGTTGCTAAACTAAATGAAGAAGACATAGAAGAAATAGAAAAAAATATAGCTAACAAAAAAGAAGATAATAAAGAAATAAAAGAAGAAAGCTCAATAGAAAAATTTGCAAAAGAAATAAAAAATATTGCAAAAGGATTAAACGAAGGAACGCCAGCAGATGGTGGATATACAGTTCCAGAAGACATTTCTACTTTAGTAGAACAAAGAAGAGAAGCAAAAGCTTCATTAATAGATTTAGTAAGCGTAGAAATTGTTTCTACAAACAAAGGAAGCAGAACGTTTAAGAAAAGAAGTCAACAAACAGGATTTACTAAAGTCGGCGAAGGTGGAAAAATAACAAAATCTTCAACACCTCAATTTGAGAGAATGGATTTTGAAATATCTAAATATGCAGGATATTTACCAATTACAAATGAATTATTAGAAGATACAGATACAAACATTGTTAATACAATTGTTGAATGGCTTGGAGATGAATCTAGAGTAACAAGAAATAAAATAATTCTAGATTTAATTAAAACACAAGATGAACAAGAATTAAATGGATTAGATGATATTAAGAAAACTTTAAATGTTACATTAGGAAGTGCTTTCAAATCTACATCTGTAATTGTAACTAACGATGATGGCTTACAATATTTAGACACATTAAAAGACAACGAAGGCAATTATATATTACAACCTAATCCAGCTGAACCTATGCAATTAAGATTATGCGCAGGAGCAACTACAGTTCCTGTAAAAGTAATATCTAACGAAGACTTACCAACAAATTCAAACAAAATTCCAGTTATAATTGGAGATTTAAAAGAAGGAATAAGATTCTTTGACAGAAAAAGCTTAACACTTAATACATCTAATGTTGCAGCTATTGGAGAATTAAATGCTTTCGAAGAAGATCTAACATTATTTAGAGGTATTGAAAGAGAAGATTGTAAAATCAGAGATAATAAAGCTTTTGTAAATGGATATATTAGTACAACTCCTTCTGTGTAGGAGGGATATAAATGAAACAAGAAGTAGAAAAACTCTTGAAAATTGCTAAAGAATGTTTGAGTATAGTAGATTCATCATCTTTAAAAGATAAAGAAATTACTATGCTTATTGAATCTGCAATATCAGACTTAAAAAGAGTAAATATAGATGTCGATAAAAACATAGAAGATGATTTAATACAAAATACAATAATAATATATGTTAAGGCTCATTTTGGAGATGGAGATATCAATAAAAGGACAGAATATCTAAAACGATATAAATCTAACTTAAGAGAATTACAATTTTCTGAAGAATATCAAAAGCAAAATAATGAGGAGGTAGATAACAATGCGTGATGTAAGTTGCAAGTTGTTATCTACAACATATAAAAAAGATACAAATAGCATTCAAACTATAGACAAAATAGAAGAGAAAGAAGTACCGATTATAGATGAAGAAGATATATATGCAAATGAATATTATCAAGCAAATCAAAACGGATATAAACCTACTTTGAGATTAGTAATTAGTAGTTTAAATTATAATAATGAACAAGAATTAATTTATATGGATGTAAAATATACGATAATTCGTATTCAAAAGAAAAATCTTGATGAACTTATATTAATATGCGAAAGGAAAATTAATAATGTCTAATTCCATAAAAATAGATAATTTGTCTAAAATAGTTAAAAAATATTTAACAAATTATGTTGAAGATATAGAAGACGGAGTAAAAGAAGCAACAGAAAAATTATCTAAAGAAGCTGTCAAAGAGTTAAAAAAAGAATCTCCAAGACGAAAACCAAGTAAAAAAGGACCAAGAGAAAATCCTTACTGGAAAGGATGGAGCAGAAAGAAATATACGAAGTCAAAGAGAAGATATATAGTAGATATATACAATAAAACAAATTATCAGTTAACTCATTTATTGGAAAATGGACATGCTACCAAAAACGGAGGACATACAAAAGCTCAACCACATATTAAGCCAGTAGAAGAAAAATATAACAAATTATATGAAAAAGAAATAAAAGAAACAATTATAAGGAGTTCTAAAACATGAAGAACCTACAAGAATTAGCAAAAAGATTTGAAGAACAAAAAATACAATATGCTTATGGTAATTTTCAAGAAGAGGTCAATCCTCCACATGCTGTAGCATTGGAAACAGAAACAACTAATTTTTTTGCAGAAAATAAAGTTTATCACAGAGTAGGAAATATTCAATTAGATATAACTATGAATTATATAGATTTAAATTTAATTAATACGATTGAAAACAAAATTTTATATGATGTTTGTTGGAACAAATCAGAAATGACTTATCTGTCAGATGAAAAAATTTGGCAGATAAGTTATTTTTTTGAAATTTAAAAGAGAGGAAGAAAAAGTATGAGTAAAGATGGAAATAGAGTTTACTTTGGATTAAGTAATGTACATGTTGCTAAAATGATTATTGGAGAGGATGGTTCTATAACTTTTGGAACGCCTTTTAAGGTACCAGGTGCAGTAAATTTATCATTGGATGCAGAAGGGGATAGTGAGCCTTTTTATGCAGATAATATAAAATTCTGGGAGAGTTTTGCTAACAATGGATATAGTGGAGATTTGGAAATTGCAAAGCTACCTGAAGAATTTGAAACAGAAATATTAGGGCAAAGAAAAGATGCTAATGGAGCAATAATCGAAAACGTAAATGATAAAATATCTCCATTTGCATTTATGTATCAAGTCGAAGGAGATCAAACAGGAACTAGATTCTGTTATTATAACACAACAGTTTCTAGACCAAGCACAGAAGCAAACACAACAGAAGATACTAAAACACCAAACACAAATACATTATCTATTACAACATCTGCTAGAACAGATACTGGAGATGTAAGAATAAAATTACCTTATTCAGAAGAAAACAAAGAAATTTATGAAAAATTCTTTGAAAAAGTATATGAACCAACAGAGATACCATCAGTATAGTTAAGCTATACTGATTTTTGATTTTGAAAGGAAAATAGCAAAATGAAAAAAGTAAAAATTTGTGATAGAGAGTTTGATATAGATTGCAATGCATTAACTTATATTCAATATAGAAAAAAATTTAATAGAGGGATATTCGAAGATTTTGAAATAATACAAAATTTTATAACTATGCAAACTTTGATGGCAAATCAATTAAAGAAAGAAAATCCAAAAATAACAGAAGTCGAGATAACAACAAAGTTATCTCGATTAATGCTTAAAAGTATTGATAACTATATAGAAGCGGTAACAAGAATTGCCTATATTTGCTGTTACACAGCAAATCCAAAAATTGGCGAATATGAAGATTGGCTTAAGTTAATTAAAAGAATCAATACAACAGATGATTGGATTGTCGAGGTAACGGAATTTGCCGTCGATAACTTTTGTGGATGAAGAAGCTATTAAAGAATTAAAAAAAATAGTTAAAAGTGAAGAAGAAATAAATTTAAAATTCCCAGAACATGATTTTTTTGCTACAGCATTAAAAATAGGACTAACTATAGAAGATTTAAAAGAATTGACATATGTAGATATTTTAAAAATATTTATATCATTTTTACAAAAAGATAAAGATAAAACAAAAAATGGAGTAAGAAAAGCTACGCAAGAAGAAATTAATCAATTAGTTGCAAGAATGTAGGAGGATAATATGGCAGGCAGTATAAAAGGCATTATCGTTGAAATAGGCGGAGATACATCAGGGTTACAAAAAGCAATAAGTAAAGTAAATTCTGCTACATCTAGTTTAACTAAAGAATTAAGAGGAGTAAATTCCTTATTAAAGTTAGACCCAAAAAATACAGAGTTATTAAGTCAGAAACAAGAAATATTATCTGAAGCAATAGAAACAACTTCTGAAAAATTATCGCAATTAAAAAAGATACAAGAAGAAGCTAACAATGATATGAGCAAAGTTTCTCCAGAAAATTATAGAAACCTTCAGAGAGAAATTGCAAGCACAGAAAATAAACTAAAACAACTACAATTACAAGCAAGCAAATGGAACGAAGCAGGGAAAAAGCTAGAAGAGTTTGGAAATAAATTTACTAATATATCAAGTAAAATAGATAGTGTAGGAAGTAAATTAACAACATCTTTAACATTACCTATATTGGCAATTGGAACTGCAGCAGTAACTACAGGAAATGACTTTGAAAAACAAATGTCAAGAGTACAAGCTATATCAGGTGCAACTAAAGACGAATTAGAACAATTAACGAATCAAGCTATAGATTTAGGAGCTTCTACTAGTTTCAGTGCATCAGAAGTAGCATCTGGAATGGAAAATTTAGCAAGTGCAGGCTTTACAACATCTGAAATAATGGAAGCAATGCCTGGCTTACTAGATTTAGCAGCATCAAGTGGTGCAGAACTTGCAACAGCATCAGAAATTGCGGCTAGTGCAATTAGAGGATTTGGACTAGAAGCTAATGAATCAGCACATGTAGCAGACGTATTTGCAGAAGCAGCAGCAAGGACAAATGCTCAAACAGAAGACATGGGAGAAGCAATGAAATATGTAGCACCAGTTGCGAAGACAGTTGGACTATCAATTGAAGAAACAGCAGCAGCCATAGGTATTATGTCTGATGCTGGAATAAAAGGAAGTCAAGCAGGTACAACATTAAGAAGTGGATTAGTTAGAATTGTAAAACCAACAAAGCAAGTGAAAGAGGCTATGGAACAATTAAATATAGAATTTTATAATTCTGATGGTACAATGAAATCCTTAACAGAAATAGTGGAAGCATTGCAAAAGAGTACAGCAGGATTAACAGATGAAACAAAAAATCAAGCCCTTGCACAAATATTTGGTACAGAAGCATTATCTGGAATGCTAGCTCTTGTAAATAGAGGTTCTGACGAATTGTCTAATATGACAAAATCTTTTGAAGATGCTGATGGAGCAGCTTCAGAAATGGCTGACACTATGTTAGATAATACTGCAGGAGCATTAGAAAGCTTAAGTGGTTCATTAGAAAGCGCAGGTATTGCAATTCAAAAGGAATTATCTCCATACATTAAAGATTTAGCAAGTTGGATACAAAATTTAGTTGATGAATTTGTAAATTTATCGGACGAGGAAAAGAAAAACGTAATAAAAACAGTTGCTTTAGTTGCAGCAATTGGTCCAGCTGTAAAAATAATAAGTAAATTAGGAAATGGAGTAGGAACGGTTGTAAAATCTATAGGAACTTTTTCACAAGCTGTAGGTGTATTAAAGACAGGTGTTGAATCTACTAATAACAGCGCAAACATGTTAGCGAAAGGAATTGGTGCAATAGCAAGTCCTATGGGAATTGCAGTGGCAGCGATTACTACTGGAGTTGCAGCAATTATATATCAAATAAACAAAGCAGAAGAGGAAACGAAAAATTCTTTATCTAATGTTGGAAGTGGTGCAACAGATTTTGTTACAGGAATTTCTAGTGCAAAATCTCATTTAGATGAATTTAATACAACATTATTTGCTAGTTCAGAGGAGCAAACGAAACTAGAGCAAAATATGCAAGAAGTACAAAATGGAATAACTGAAATATGTAAAACAGCATCAAATGAACGTAGAGATTACACTCAAGAAGAAATAACACAATTAGACGAATATTTTGCTAAATTAAAAGAATTAAAAGATAGAGAACTAGAAATACAAAAGAATATTTCTTCGGCTATTACTCAACAAGCTGTGCAAAATGCACAGAGTTTTCAAGGAAATTTAGAAGAATATAAAGTAAATTCGCAAGAATGGATAAAAACAGCTCAAGAACAAGCTTCAAAAGAGATTGGAATAATAAATGAAAGAACTACTCAAGAGATAGCTTTATTACAACAAAGATATGGAGAAAAAGCTACATTAGATAATGAAGCATATGCAAATGAATATAATAGAATTATGCAACAAAAAAATACAGCAATACAAGAAGCAAATGATGAGGTTGCACAAGTAAATGCAGCATATGCAAATGGATATTTACAAAGAGCTCAACAAAATGAAGGATTCTATACAAAACTTCAAGAGTATAACAGTAAGGTAGAAGAGGAAACAAACAGACATAACGGAGCAATAGAAAGTTTTGAAAACAATAAATTACTTACAACATCAAATAAGAACCAAGCAATATCAAATGAAAATTATAGATACAAAGAAAACATGAAAGATATTTGGAAAGATATGTATAAAAACATGTCTGAAGAGCAAGAAAAAGAATTAGGAACTTGGCTAGCAATGGTAGCACAAACTGAAATGTATGGTGGAGAAATAGACGAAGAAACAAGTAATTTAGTAAACCAAATAATTGCTTCTTATGATAGTATGCCAAAAGAAACCCAAGAAGCAATGAAAAACGCAATGGAGCCAATGTTAACAGAAATGCAATCAAAAGAACCAACACTATTTGCAAAAGCACAAGGAATTGCAGATGGAATTTTATCTAGACTAAAAAAATCCTTTGATATACACTCACCTTCTAGAGAAACAAGAAAAATATTTAAGATGGTAATGCTAGGATCTGAAAAAGGTTTAGAAGATGAAGAAAAAAATATTTATAATCAAATAGATAATATGAGTGAAAAAATAAAAAGCAAGTTGGAAAATATAAATGTAAAAAGCAAGTATGCAGAGTTATTTAATGCTATTCAATCAAAACAAGGAAGAATAATAAGTAGAGTAGCCGATGAATCAAAAATGATATTTACCACTCCTCAAATTGTTTTTAATGTACAAGAGTTAGATGAAGCGAAACTTGAACAATGTTTTAATTATATTAATAGAAAATTTGGAAGCAAATATTAAACTTTACAAATAACTTAAAGTTGTATATAATTCCTTCGGAGGGGATTGTATGGAACAAGAAAAGAAATTTTATGAAAAGAAGTGGTTTTGGATAATATTTGTAATCATAATAATTATTGCATTGATTTTTGGACAACAAAAAAATGAAAATTTAGACAACAATATAGTAGAGAATAATTTAACAGATTCAAATAAAGCAGAAGAAAAAAAATATCAAGCAACCCAAGATTATGATGGAATATATACTTTTATTTTAGATAGTGACAATGGAGCAGGATATACTTATAATGCAACTGGTGCTATAGAATTTGAAAACGGAGTATGTAAGATAAAATATAATAGATCAAGTCAATTTAATACTTCGACAACACCTATCGAGTATGAAGGAATTTGTGGATATAACGAAACAGACAATGGAGCTTATTATTTTTTAATACGAGATGAACACAATATTGATAGATATGAATACAAAGTAACAAAGAATGAGCAAAATTTAGTGTGCGAACTTAAAAGCGAATATGATTTAGCTGGTTGTACAAATAGTAAATTAGAGTTAAAATATGTAAATGATGTACAAAACGATTTAAATGTAGCTTTTTCAAAAATAGTAAATGAAGAAAAAAAGAATAAAGAAGAACAAGAAAGAATAGCAAAAGAACAAGAAGAAAAAGATTTTAAATCTAGTTGTCAAACATACACGTTTGAACAAATGGCAAGGAATCCAGATAACTTCAAAGGAACAAACGTTAAAGTTACTGGAGAAGTAATTCAAGCACTTTATGGCTATGGTAGTGTTAGTTTAAGAGTAAATATTACAAAAGAAGGAAATTATACTACATATTATACAGATACAATATATGTTACATATACTCCAGAAGAAGGCGAAGATAAAATTTTAGAAGATGATATAATAACAATATATGGAACTTCTGACGGAGAATATACTTATACAAGTACAATAGGTGCTTCTGTTACATTACCTTATATAAAAGGAAAATATATAGAAATAAATTAAAAGCATCAAAAAAAGCGGCTTACGAGAATAGATTTTAAGCCGTTTTATTTTATTATTAGAGTAATTATATACCTTAAAAATACGATAAAAGAGCAGTTTTTGACTGTTCTTTTTTTATTCTTAACTGGAGGAAAAAATGGTAAGACAATTTAGAATTATAAATGAAAAAGGACAAGAATTTAATTTAATGGATTTATATAATTCTTGTTTTCTGTCCGAACCAGACGGGCTAGGATATTCTTATAATACTACATATGAACAAGTAGGAAATTCTTTTTTTGAAACTCTTAGAAATGTTCAGCAAGGACAAATAATTGGAACAGCTAATTTTAGCTGCTATGATAATTATAAGAGCTTTGTAGATTATATAGAAAGTTCTGAAAAATTAAGGTTTGGATACAAAATACCGTATAAAAATCTTCCAATTAAAGAATATTTAAAAGATATAAACATTCAAAGCATTGGCAAAGGACAAATGGACACAGATGGAATATTAAAATGTCCAGTTACATTTGACTGTTTGAGTCTATGGTATGAGGAAAATAAAACTATATATTCTACTTCTGCACAAGCTAACGAAATTAGATGGGACTTTGAATGGGATAGCAAGTTTGTTGATTATAACAATAGAACATTAGAATACATTAACCAAGGTCATGTGCCAGCTCCAGTTTTAATTAAAATTAAGGGTCCAGTTGAAAATCCGACACTGACTCTAAAAGTTGAAGGACAAGTATATCAAGAAGTAGTAGTAAATGTAGATTTAAAAGAATATGAAACGTTTGAATATTGTACACAAGAAAATAATTTCTATATTAGAAAAGAAAATACAGATGGAACTTATACAGACTTATTCGAATTAGACAATATAGATCCTTCAAACAATAATGTTATTAAATTTCCAAAAGGAAAATCTTGTGAACTAATTATGTCGGCAGATAACGAAATATTAAATGCAGAAGTTAGTGTTTATGCATATTACAAGGTGGTTTAGATATGGCAAGAATTGTAACAGTTAAATTTAATAATAAATTGTATAATGCAACATATAACGAAACGACTGATGAATATGAAGTAGAGCTAACTGCACCTGCAACTGGTGGAATATATAACGCACAAATTTCTTGCGTAGATGGAGATACAACAAATACAACAGATATAGATATTAGAGTTTTAAAGCAAGAAAAAATAAAAATAACAACAGACGATACATATATGTATATCTTCGACTATAAAGACTTTAGCGTTAAAGACATTGTTGAATTATCTAATTACGAGATTAATATAGATGAAGAAACAAATGCAAATACTACAGTAAATGTATTAAAGAAAACAACAGCAAAAGCAAATGACATAGTAATGATAAAAGAAAATGAAGAAATAAAATACTGGGGAATTATTCAAGAGATACAAAACGAAAATGGATCTAAACTATATCAATATATTATTAAATATATTACTAATGTGTTTAATCAGAACGTCATTTTGAATCAGAATATATTAACTACAAATGAAATAGAAGAAGGATATTACAGAATACATAGTAAACTAAATTATAATTTCGTATTTGATGTATTAAATGGTTCATTAGAAGCAGGAGCAAATTTACAAGTATATGAAAACAATAACACAAATGCACAAAAATTTAAAATAACTAAAAGAGCAGATGGAACATATAAAATAATTAATGTTGGTTCTGAAATGGTAGCAGATGTACAAGGAGCCGTATTTGAAAATGGTACTAATGTACAGATGTGGGGCGATACAGATAATGTAGCTCAAAAATGGACATTCACAAAAAGAGATAATAATTCTTATTCAATATATTTGGCTAATACTAATTACGTTATTGATTTACAAAATAGTAACACTTCTAATGGTGGGAATATACAAATATGGGAATATGTAGAAAACGGACAGCAACAATTATGGATATTAGAAAAAATTGATGAAGAACTTATAAGATATGAAGGAATAGAGGATTATATAGCAGAACAAATTAATAAGAATTTTGTTAATAATGAAGATATATTAATGAATCGAGATTACTTAGAAATTAGAGTAAAAACACATACTAAATTAGATGTGTCTGTTTCTACAATAGTAGATGTTCAAAACGATATATACAATTTGCATACATTCATGACAAATTGTACTCAAAATTACAATATTACATATAACGTCTTTTTAGAAAATAAAAAGCTAGTAATTGAAATAGAAAATAAAGAAATAAAAAAAGAGTTAATAGATGTAAACGCTCAACCAATTTCTAATTATACAGAAGTTTTTGAAATAGACGTAGTTTCTAAAGTAGTAGTAATAGCAAAAGACGGTAGCAGATATACATTATATCTAAAAACAGATAGAACAACGACAGAAGATATGTTAGATGAAAATAGAGCCAAAGGCAAAACAGAAGTAGTATATGCAGAAAATGTAGAAGATGCAAAGCAAAAAGCTTTAGATACATTTAAAGGAAATGCATATAATCACAACGTTACGTTTGATTATTATGATAGAGAAATTAAAGTTGGAACACCGATAACGATTAAGACAAAAGAATCTTTGATTTATGATACATATATTTCTGCAGTTACTAAACAAAAGGGAAGTAAGTTTTATAAATATACTTGCGGAAATATAAGAATAGGTTTTATAGATAAACTAAAAAAAGAAAGGAAAAATAGATAATGTTAAAAGGAAATGTTTTTTCGGAGCAGATATTTGAAAATCAAATATTTGCTCTTTTTATTAATACTTTTTTACATGGTAGAAATGGAGTTAGTAACAATTACAAAGAAGGAATGGCTATAACTGCAACTGGAAGTAATATTCATATTGCTCCTGGTGCTGTTTGCATACAAGGAAGATTTTTGGAAGAAGATTCTGGTAAAGATATTGTAGCAGATACAGATAGTCAATATTGTTCTCTAGTTCTAGAAATAAATTTAGATGCTGTTAATACATCAGATACATTTTTACAAGCAGGCTACAAAATAATTAAAAATGCTAGTAATTATCCTACATTAACACAAAACAATATTGTTAAAAATAATGCTGGAATATATCAATACGAATTAGCTAGATTCAGAACTTCCGCGAGTGGAATAACAGATTTTCAAGATAAAAGGACTTTTTTAGATTTTGACACAATATGGGACTTCATAGAACAAGAATGGAATAGAAAGTTAACAGAATTAAATGAAGAATTAGCTAAAGTAGAAGATGGTAGTGCTTATTTCTTAAATTCTAGATTAAAAATATTTCATAACCAAGCCGACGATTCTATGGGAAAAGAAGGAGACATAGGTTTGGTTTATTTTGATTAGGAGGCTTAAATGGCTAGAATAACTGGATATGTAACTCAACACAATGAAGCTTATGAATATTATATAGAGTGGGAAGAGTTTAATATAAATCAACAGGCCAATACTTCTTCTGTAAGAGCTACTTCATATATTAAATGTAATTCTCATAATTCTTGGGCAAATAACAAGACTCAAAAGCTTTGGATTGCAGGAAGAGAATTTAGTAATACATTAAATATAAGTTTAAGTCCAGGGGCAGTTGTACAGCTTGTAAGTGCTACCGTAGATAATATTGCTCATAATTGGGATGGTAGTTTAAGTATAGAAATTGCAGCATCTGGAGATTTGCCAAGTGGTTCAGGGTATGGACCGCTTTGGGGAGAAGCAAAAGCAAATGTATGGTTAACACAAATAGCAAGACAAGCTAACTTCTTATCTATAGATATTCAAAATGCGAATCTGGAACATTTTGATGTTTATTATAATCTTGATAAAAATGTTAGTGCAATGCAATATAGTCTAAATGGTGGAGGTTGGCAAAATATTAGCCCTTGGTGGGGAGATTGGAGTAAAGAAGCAACCTTTGCAGTAGCAGGATTAACTCCGAATACAAATTATACAATACAATTAAAAGCTACAGTAAATGGAATAGATACGTATTCTAATATATTTAATGCAAGAACATTAGATATTGCAAGATTTACAAGCTTAAGCGATTTCTTTTTTGGAGATGTTGTTAATATAACAAAAACAAATGAATCAAATTGGTGGAATTATTTGACGATAAAGGTTGGAGAAAATGTGATAGTAGAACGCAGAGCTTTAGAATCAAATAATTTGGTATTCACGTTTACTCAAGATGATTTAGACAAATTATATAAAGCTTTAACAACTTTTAATAAAACAACTATAGAATTTATTTTAATAACAAACAATGAGAATCAAGATTGGTCAAGTTCTAAAAAAGTGCAATGCACATTTAACGGTAACCAAATGACAGCTCATTATTATACTCAGAACCAAATAAGAAAAAGGGCGAAAGTAATATATTACATAGCAGATGAAACACCTAAAAAAGCAGTTTTTGTAATTAAAAAAGATGGAAAATGGAGGAAGTGTATTTAATGGAAGAAAGAGATATTTTTTTCGAATCAATAAATATAGAGCCTTCTAAAATTTATACAAACTCTAAATTTAAGTTGAAAATAAAAGTTATAGGAACTTCTAGAATATTAACAGAAGATAATAATGTTTTAAATACAGAAAATAATGAAAAATTAGTTTTAGAATAAAGGAGAAAAATATGGCAGATAAAAAAATAACTGAATTAACTGAAGCTACTCAATTACAAGATAATGACATTTTTCCAATTGTTCAAAATTCCGAAACTAAAAGAATTACAGTAGCGAATGCAAGAGCAAAATTCAAAGGCGATAAAGGTGAAAATGGACAAGATGGACAACAAGGTCCAGCTGGTCCAGCAGGAACAAGTATAAATTGTGTAAAAGTAACAGATGAACAAACCGCAATATCTCAAAGTGCAGCAAATCCTAATAATATTTATTATTGGTAGGTGTTAAAAATGGGGACAGCAATAAATGGAACAAAAGTAAGTAATTTTTATATAAACGGAAGTAAAGTTAATGGATTTGCAAAAAATGGAGAAATTGTATTTAAAAGAGAAGGAGATACAGTAGCGCCTGCCTATAATTCGCTTGGAATTGTCAGAAATAATAATGCTGGAGAAACTAGAGATACACATTATGCAAAAATTGGAGATAGTGTTCGAGTTCTTATATATTTTTCAGAACAACTGGCAGTGGAGCCTAAAGTAAAAATTGCAAACAAAGAATATACTGCTACATATAGACCTTTAAGTTCTAGTAATGGCTTATTCGCATATTATGCAGATTGTGATTTAACAGAAGATTTGCATTTAGCTGTAGGCGAAATTCAAATTGAAGTTTATGGATATGCTGACTCATCAGGAAATGTTGGTGTTAAACTAACAAATGCAGATATAAATAATTCAGCTCACGAATATGTAATATTTGACGATATACCTCCAGAAATAACAATAAAAGACGGAGAGAACGAAACTGTCGGAGATGCTACAAACGGCTACAGTAAGATAAGTTTTAAGATTTATGACAATGTTGCTTTGGCTGGATATACAGTAAATGGAGTAAATGGCGGAACTGTTTCACAAAGTCAATGGGGAGATATTAATAATATTACAAAAGAATTTAAAGGCTGTAAAGAAGGTAACAATATTTTAATTTTAAAAGATATGAGTGGAAATGAAGCAAGTATTGAATTTAAATTAATTTAAAGGAGATTAACAATGTTAATTATAGATGAAACTATTTATTTAGAGCGAAGAACAACAGGAATAATAGAGTTAATAATAGATGATTATATACTACAGATTGGAGATACAATAATATTTGCAGTAAAGAAAAATGCTTGTGAAAAAAATGAATTAATAAGAAAAGAAGTACACATAGATAAGCAAGCAAACAATGTAGAAATTAAAATAAATCCAGAAGACACGGAACAACTAGACTACGGCTGTTATTTTTATGGAATAACAATAAAATTAAAAAACGGAGATATATTTCCGATTATAAAAACAAATAAATTTAGTGTGGAAAGGGTGATACCAAATGTGTAACGAAAGATGCTCTTTACATACAACAATTAAATCCAAAGTGAACATAACAGGTAAATTAGGTTATGGAATAGAAAATATTGGTAGTACTACTAATTATAACAATTTAGAGAATAAGCCTAAAATAAATAATATTGAATTAAAAGATAATAAAACTAGTGAACAATTAGGTTTACAAGGGAAAATGGAAAAAATTAAAAATTCTGAAATAGAAGAAATGATTAAAAATTTTATATAGGAGGAAAAATATATGGCGTTTTTAGATAAAGAAGGATTATTGTATTTATGGCAAAAAATTACTAGCCTTTTTGTAAAAAAAGATGGAAATAAAGTATTAAGTGATAAAAACTTTACTAGTGCATATGAAGAAAAATTAAAAAGTTTAAATAATTACACATTGCCAGCAGCGACTTCATCAACTATTGGAGGTGTTAAACCAGGAACTGGTCTAGAAGTAGAGCCAGACGGAACACTAAATGCTACAGGTGGTGGAGAGGCAGATAGTGTAGACTGGGAAAATGTTAAGAATAAACCAACAAATGTATCTCAATTTACAAACGATTCAGGATATCAAACTTCTGGAGATGTACAGCAAGCAATAAATAAAGCTAAAGAAGGATTAGCAACAGAAGAATATGTTAACAATAAAGTGTCAGCTGTTTATAGATATAAAGGAACAGTTGCTAACGAAGAGGCATTACCTGCTTCTGCAGAAATTGGTGATACATATAACTTGCAAGACACGGGGATGAATGTTGCTTGGAATGGAACTGCATGGGATCCTTTAGGAGCAGACATTGATTTAAGTAGATATTATTCAAAAGAAGAGCTTAAACCTATTGAAAATTCAGAGATAGACGACATTGTTGCTAGCTAGGAGTTGATAAAATGGCAGAAAATAATTTTTTAGATAAAAGTGGACTAGCGCGTTATGATGAAAAACTAAAACAACGAGTAGTTTTAGCAACCGAAATTCGAGAAATAAAAATAGTTACAGAATATCCAGAAATAGAAGAAACAGGTGTCTTATATTTAAAGGTGGAAGAATAGTGAAAGTTAAAGATATGAAAGTAAATAATAAAGAAATAGAAGAAGCTAAATTAAATAATCGAATTGTTTACAAGAAAAATAAATCTTTGATTCTAGAAAACATTATTTATAATGCTGATTTTAGATTTGGAACAGAAGGCTTTAAGAAATTTGTAAATATGGTTGTACAAGATGAAATTGAAGATGGATACGTTTCATGGATCAAGATGGATATGAGCAACACTAGAACTTCTATGATTGTTCAATTTACAAAAGAACTAATAGAAGGTCATAGTTACTATGGAAGAGTTACTTTTAAAGGTAGCGAAGATGTTTTTTATCAATGGCAACAGCAATTAAATTCGCCGAATTTAACTGATAGTTTTGGACAAAATGGTCCTAACGAAATAACTATAGCACATATTTTTAGAGATATAACAACACAATACAGATTGTTCTACAACATGGTTGCTAGTTTTTCTGATGAAAACGGCAAAGGTTATATGAAAGAGCCTATGCTGGTTGATGTAACTGAATTAGCTAGAACCATGCAAGATCATGAAATCGAAGACTTATTTAATAAAATCGGTTTTTTTGCAGATAAAATAGAATACAAAAAATAAGGAGAAAAAATATGATAGCAAGTCATGTAAGCCTTGGCGCTGTACACACACACACACACACACACACACATCTAGTTCTAGAGAAAAGAGGTGTCTATGATGGCATCTCAAATTAGAATAAAAGATATGCGAATTAATGGCAGAACAGTAGTAGAAGCAAAAATAAATAATAAAATTGTATACAGAAAAGCAGAGCCACCAACTTTAACTTTTGTACGTATTCAAAATAATTCAAGACCACAAAATGACCCTGCAAAAGTTGGAGATACTATATGGGTATATGCTAGAGTGAATTTACCATCAAATAAAATTGGTAAAGCACCAGAAATGACAATAGCAGGAGTACAAGCTAGGGTTTTTATAAACGTTAATGCGGATACTTCGACGACATATGCAGGAGAGATAAAGATTACAGAAGACATGCCAGATGGAAATATAGAATTTAAAATATATGGATACGCAGATTTAGATGGAAATATTGGAGAAACAGTAACACAAACAACTGACGGAAGTTTTATTGTTATACAAAAAATAAATAAACGTAATATTGAAAAAGGAGATAACTTATTCAATAAAATACTATATGTAGATATTCCAAATAATATATCAATTGAAAAAGAAGAGTATGGAGATATGTTAAATTGTAAAGCTTTTGCAATAAATGTACAGTTTGATTTGGAAGATAATTTTGTTAATTGCAATGGAAAATTAGCAACATTCGGAAAAACACAAAATGACGATTTTATTAGTTCTATAACTTTCTTTAGTAAAAATAAAACACAAATAAATCAAAATTGGAAACAAATATATATTAAACCAGATGAAAATGCAAATGAAAGTGATTTTATAGTAACGTATGTTGATAAAACAAGTATAATTTATCCGTATTTATTTATAGAGGAATAAAAACATGAAGATATTAAGAATTGTAAAAAGAACATTAATAAGCTTAATGCTGTTAATGTTCTTTAATTTGTTTATATAAAGGAAGAAATTATGGAAAGTACAATAATAGTAGCATTTATTACTGCATTAGGAACCATAATCAATACAGTAATAAGTAAAAAAACTAATAAAAAAATAGAAAACATAAATGATATAAATAATAAACTTGATTTTATGCGAAAAGAAAGTAAGGAAGATATGTTAGAGCATACAATAGATGCAGATAAAACATATCTAATTAATTTCTTAAGTGACTTAGAGAATGGAGTACCAAAGACAGAAGTACAAATTAAACGTACATATGAAATATATGAAAGATATGTAAAAAATGGTGGAAATTCATATGTGCATGATAAATGGGAAGAAGTAAAAAAATTAGGATTATTATAGAAGGGAGAAATTGAGATGACAGTAGAGATTTTTTTAGCTTTATTACTTGGCTTTTCTACATTAGCTAGTTTAGTAACAGAAGCAATAAAGAAGTTATTTAGTGCAGATGGAAATATAACAGCTTTTGTAGTAGCAATAGTAATAGGTTTAGTAGGAACATTATTATATTATCAGTTAGGAAGCATACATTTTTCAACTAACAATGTAATCTATGCTGTTTTAATTGGTTTAGCATCTAGTTTAGTAAGTCAATTAGGTTACGATAAAGTAAAAGAAGCTATACAAAAATTTATAGTATAGGAGGTCTAAAATGAACAATAAAAAGTATAAGATTTTTGTAGCAATAGTTATAGTTATAATATTATGCTTAGGTGTTTACTTTGGCTTGTCGACAAGAATAACAGAAACAACACAAGGAAATGCAGAAGAAAATAATATACAAACATATAAGATGACTAATGAGGATATAGAAGCATTAAGTACAACAGAAATAACAGAGCAAACAGAAGCAGAAGAAGAAAAAATAGGAAAAGAACAAGAAGTAGAAAACGAAGATTTTGAATTACAAGGACAAATAGCTTATGAAGGCTCTAGTCAATTTCCTAGTGTAAATTTAGGTAGTTATTCAGGTTTAACATATTACTCACAAATTGATGCTAGATGGAAGAATCATATGTATAGTTCTGTAGGAGATAGTTCGCAAACTGTTGGAACTAGTGGATGTGGACCGACGAGTGCTGCAATGATTGTTACAGCTATAAAAGGAACTATAACACCACCTGAAATGGCTGACTTATTCGTAAATAATGGATATAGAAGTGCATCAAACGGTACATATTTAAGTGCTTTTCGTTGGGTAGCTGATGTTTTTGATATTGGATATCAAGAGACATATAGCTTAGATACAGCAGTAGATTTATTAAAAGATAATAACTATTTAATAGTAAGTTGTGGTAATGGTTTATTTACAACAGGTGGACATTTAATGGTTATTACTGGAATAGATGGAGATACGCTAAGGATATACGATCCATATTTGTATAGTGGCAAATTTGATACTTCTACAAGAAGAGGTAAGGTAACAGTTAGTGGAAATACTGTGTATTGTTCTGTAGATAATTTTAGAAGATACGCAAACTATACAAGATTTTTTGCATATAAGCACGATGGAAATGTACAAGAAAATACAGGTAATGTAACAACATCTACTTATACTAGATACGTAAAAACAAGCACAGGTGTAGGGGTAAATGTAAGAAGTGGTCCAGGTACAGGATATGGTAAGGTAGGAGCACTAGCAGATGGAACAAGTGTTATAGTGTATGAAACATCTGGAAATTGGTCTAGAATAGGTACAAATAGATGGGTATCTTCTGATTATTTAGTATCTACATATACAAATTCAAATGTTTATAATACAATAGGACAAATAAGAAAGATAAAAGCTTGTTATTTATATAGTAAAAGTAATTTATCTGGAACCAAATATACGTATAAAGCAAATACAACAGTAACTATATTAGAGAATATATCTTCTAATGTAGATAAAGTTAGAGTAAATGTAACTGGAAGAATAGCATATATAAATACTTCTAATTATACTAGTTCTACTTCTATAAGTGTAAAAAATACTGTAGGGCAGTATAAAAGATTAAAAGCAAAAACATATTTATATTCAAAATCAAATTTAACAGGAACTAAATATACATATTTACCACTAACACAAGTAAAGATAATAAAAAATGTATCATCTAGTGTAGATTATGTGTATGTTGTAAAAACTGGCAGATATGCTTATGTGAGAAATAATGTTTATAAATAAAAAAGAGAAGAGGCAGTAGATTAATTTCTATTGCCTCTTTTTTTGTGCGTAATTTTATTGCAAAAAATAGATTTAATGTATATAATTTAATAAAGGAAGGGGTGAGTAATATGAGCGAAATTTATAAAAATGATATAGTAAAAGATTCTAAATACCTAATTAATAAGTTTAATATGAACGGAAAACCAGTTACAAATATGCAAATACAAAAGTTAATGTATTTTTTTGAAGCATATTATATGCTTAAGAAAAATATAGATAGTTTATATGACTGTCATTTTAATGCATGGGCTTTTGGACCTGTTTCTATTCCTTTATATAAAGAATATAGAAAATTTGGTGGAAGCGTAATCAAATTAACTGAAACTGATATTGAAGATGGAAATAATATTTCTTCAGATAAAAAGGAAGTTTTAGATGAAATATTTGAAGCTTTTAAAGATACACCAGCAACACGATTAGTAGATTTAACTCATATGGAAGATTCACCTTGGACAGAAGTGTGGGAAAAAAATGGAAACAAAGTAGGAAGTGGAGAAAATACGTATATAGATAAAACAAAAACTAAAGATTGGTTTAAAAAGCATTTTGTTAAAGAAGATTAACTTTTCTATAGATCCTACTTCCGTAAATAAAAATCCTAAAATTCCTGATAAAGTACAAAAGATGAAAGAAAATGTCAAAAATCAATATGAAGAATCACAGCAATATTTGGGCATTGAATTTAATGATACAAATGTTTATGAGATAGAAAAAGTATTGTTAGCAACAGAAGATTTAATCAATAATTGTATTGAAGATACTGAATACAGAACTATAAGAGATGATAATTATTCTAATTTAACTTTTGTATATCATTCTTTATCACTAAAATTAGAAAGATATAAAATAAATAAAGAGATAGAAGATATTAATAAAAAAAATAATGAATTAAAAGAACAACAAGGAAAGATAGAAGACCAATCAAATAATTTGATATATAATTTATTAAGTTTTTTAGCTTCATTTAGTATTGTTTCAGGAGTAGTTGGAGCAGTTGCAAATATTGAATCAACATTAAATATTATGATTTTTATGACATTTTCTTTATTAATAGTAATAACTACATTAATTGGGTTGCATAACTTCTATAAACAACCTAACTCAAAAAGTAAACTACATAGTAATTATTTTCTGTGGGGGTTATTATTAGTAATTGTAATAATTTTAATGATTATTTCAGGAGTTAGATATTTAATAGATAATAAGGAAAAGTTTTATTCAGATGATAAAATGAATCAAATAATAGAAAATAAATTAATAGAAGAAAATTTAATAATAAATAATCAAGGTAATTAGACTAAAGCTAGTTACCTTTTTTATATTCGACAAATTTCGCAAGACAAAGTAAACATAAAATGTTATACTATCATTAAAGGAGATGATAGTATGAAAGAAATGTATATTAAATCTCTACGAATGATAAAAGAATTAAATATAAAAAACAAAAAGGAATACATTAAATTAGTACGAGACTATAGAATTTTAAATTTAGAAAGTTTAAGGTTCATAAGTCAAACCAAAAGTTTTAGAAAAATTAGAAAGTTGGCAAATAATATATAATAAAGAAGAGGCAGTAGATTAATTTCTATTGCCTCTTTTTTGCG
>ULXC01018559.1_pt1 | contig 58443 bp, 35 predicted proteins | sample 1960721 | NCBI WGS metagenome assembly ULXC01 (sample SAMEA4835822, study PRJEB28245) | human gut metagenome | biome: gut microbiome; material: fecal sample | place: Denmark | collected 2008
ATTCTCTCTGTTTTACAGATACTAGTTCGTATGAATGTATCTATGAAACAGGGAGATTTTTTATATGAAAGATAAAATATTTGGAATATTACAACGAGTTGGACGGTCGTTTATGCTTCCGATTGCGATCTTGCCGGTGGCAGGACTGCTGCTTGGAATCGGAAGCTCATTTACCAATGAAACCATGCTTGAAACATATGGGCTGATGCGGATCCTTGGGCCGGGAACGATATTTGCTGCTGTATTTGAGGTAATGAGTGAGGCAGGAAATGTGGTATTTGCCAATTTGCCAATCCTGTTTGCCATGGGTGTGGCGATCGGTATGGCAAAAAAGGAGAAGGAAGTTGCTGCGCTATCAGCGGCTATTGCATTCTTTATCATGCATGCATCAATCAATGCGCTGATCACGATAAATGGTGGTACGGAAGCAATGCTTGCAGGAGCGGTTACTTCTGTCTGCGGTATCACATCTTTGCAAATGGGTGTATTTGGCGGTATCCTGGTAGGACTTGGTGTGGCTGCCCTGCATAACCGCTTTTATAAGATTGAACTGCCGCAGGTGTTGTCTTTCTTTGGTGGTTCCAGATTCGTTCCGATCATATCAGCATTGGTATATACCGGAGTTGGTATTTTGATGTTCTTTATCTGGCCGGCAATCCAGAAAGGCATCTATACCATAGGTGATCTGGTTTTAAATTCCGGCTATGCAGGAACTTGGGTATATGGATTTATGGAACGTCTTCTGATACCATTTGGCCTGCATCATGTGTTCTATCTGCCATTCTGGCAGACTGCGGTCGGAGGAACGCTGGAGGTTGGTGGGCGTGTTGTAGAAGGAGCACAGAATATCTTCTTTGCACAGCTTGCAGATCCATCCGTTACAAAGTATGCGGTATCAGCCACCAGATTTATGTCCGGTAAATTCCCACTTATGATATTTGGTCTGCCGGGAGCTGCTCTTGCTATGTATAAAACAGCAGCACCGGAGAAACGGAAGGCAGCAGGCGGACTGCTTCTTTCCGCAGCCCTTACAGCCATGATCACAGGTATTACAGAGCCGCTGGAATTCACATTTTTATTTGTCGCACCGGCTCTGTATGGAATCCATTGTATTCTGGCAGGCTTTGCCTATATGCTGATGCATGTATTTGAAGTCGGTGTGGGAATGACCTTCTCCGGCGGTCTGATCGATCTTACCCTGTTCGGCATCATGCAGGAAAATGCAAAGACGAACTGGATCTGGATCGTTATTGTCGGTATCGGTTATTTTATCGTATATTATGTATTGTTCTATTATCTGATCCGGCGGTTTGATCTGAAAACACCGGGTAGAGATAACAATGACGAAGTGAAATTATATCGTCGAAGTGATATGGATGCCAGAAAGCATGGAGAAAATGCTGGAGAGCAGGGATCAGACAATGGCCGGAATACGGATGTTTTCCGGAATCACAGCCCACAGATGGAGACTTCCAGACTGATCTGTGAAGGACTCGGCGGCAAGGCCAATATATCGGATGTTGACTGCTGCGCAACCAGACTTCGTTGTACGGTATATGATGCAGCTCTTGTAAAAGAAGATGTTCTCCGGGCAAGCGGAGCATCCGGCGTGGTGAAAAAAGGATATGGCGTACAGGTCATCTATGGCCCGAAGGTGTCTGTGATCAAATCCAATCTGGAAGATTATCTGGAGGGGTATGATGAGAAAGCGGTTATTGCAGTATCTATATTGAGTCCGGTTACAGGAGAGGTTTTTGAATTATCAAGTGTGCCGGATGAGGTATTTTCCAGTGGAATGATGGGCGACGGAATCGCTGTATTGCCAACGGATCCTGAAATAACCGCGCCTGTTGCCGGAACGATTGCCTTTGTCTTCGACACGAAGCATGCCATAGGGTTGGTAACGGAACAGGGAATCGGTGTGATGATCCATATTGGAATCGATACGGTAAAGCTAAATGGCAAAGGCTTTGACGTACTGGTTGAGACCGGACAGATAGTGTCTGCCGGACAGCCGGTCATGCGGCTGGATCTTCCTTATCTGAAGAAGCATGTGCCATCCTTAATATCCCCTGTCATTATAACAGAGCTCCCGGATGGCTATAAACTGCGTCCGGTAAAGACCGGAAAGGTGAAGAACGACGAGGAGCTCCTGGTGGTGGAGAAGGGATAGGATAAATAGAAATGACAGAAGGATTTCCACTTGTGGAAATCCTTTTGTGAATATATTATAATAATAAATAGATTAAAGGCAACAAAGGCGGAAGGATAAATGGCAGGAAAAAAACTGGATGAACAGATGGAAAAGACAATACGGAATAATTACAGACGATTGACAGGCTGTCTGATCGACAGGAAAATGACGATTACAACCATGGAAAGTATCACCTGCGGGCAGATTGCTTCATTGATCACAGATACTGAAGGGGCATCTGCGATATTAAAAGGGGCATTTGTAACCTATTCCAACGAAGCAAAGGTCATGCAGGGTGTTCCGGAAGCTGTGATAGAAACTTATGGTGTCTATTCCAAAGAAACAGCGAGGGCAATGGCAGAAGCCTGTAAACGGGCATATCGTGCAGATATCGGAATCGGTATTACCGGTACAACGGGAAATATTGATCCAAACAATCAGGATAGTGTACCGGGAGAAGTATATTATGCAGTGGCTATTTCTGATACGATCATCGATGGCTATTTCCAGATGGGAGAACAGGATTCCAGACTGTATTATAAACTTTATGCCGCAGAAAAGGTGGCAGAAACGCTTGGGGATATGCTTGGGGTTGAAATAGAAGCGGTTTTTGCCTGAGGGTGTGACGAATATATTGTTGGAGAAATATATAAGATATGGGGGATGAAAATATGAAAAAGAAATTAATGGGGTTGCTTGTATGTTTAATAGGATTTGGAATGGGCTTCCTGTCCTTACTGTATTCCAATGAGGCTGTGCAGGCCCTGGAAGAATGTACGAGAAAAGTAGTTGATCCAGGTATAAAAGACAAAAGGGACTGGATATTTTCCTCAATTGGGAATATAGGAATTGTGCTATTGATCGTTGCTGTAATAACAGCAATTGTGCTGGCAGTTATCCGTTTTTTTGCTAACTCAAAATGTATGCAGTCGGCAATCACAATAGGACAGCTTGTAACAGATGTCATTTTATCGTTGTATATTACGGAGGTAATTATATATTACCGCAATCAGTTGCAGCAGGAACGTTTTTATACAACGATGGGAGATTCTGTACATATTGGAGTGTATATATTAGAATATGCGGTATTCTATATTTGTATATCCATCTTGTTCAACCGATCTGTTGAAAAAATAATACGAAAGCCTAAAAAGGACTGCAGACTATCCATATGGCAGGTAAAGAATGAACAGGAATTTATGGAAATAAAGGAACTGGTACATAGGGAACATTTTAACGATTGTTATGGATATATGAAATATCGTGAGGAACCGTTGGCTTCGATGCAGTTTTATGTGATCAGTGAGATGAACTGGTCAGGAAATCAGGAAGTAGCACAGTGGAAGTATTATTCAAATGGTGACTTTATAGATCTGGATGATACAGAACTCAGAACCAAACTGCTGGTAGCAAAAAATGCTGAAAATATAAACTGGCAGTTATAAGATAAAGAAACGAGGGTAAAAAGGATGAGAAAAAAAGCAGGATTTATAGTATTAAGTATGGCACTGGCAGGCAGCCTCATGGGATGCAGTTTTTCCCTTAATAAAGATGCGGATAACAGTGGCAAAAAAACAGAGAAGACTGTGACAGAAGAAATGGAGAAAACAGATGCGGATACAGAAGTTGTAGGTTCTGATACGGAAACATCAGAGGAGGCTTCTTCTACAGCAGAAGCGGATGGAAAAGCAGCAGCTCTTCCGAAAGAAAAAGAAGTGGGATTTGGAACCGGCGAAATGCCGGAAGCATATTCAGATAACATGGTTGCTGATTCGAAAATGTCCGGGAAAGTGCAGACGAAAGATCGTGAGGTTGTATATCATTTACCATACATAGATTATGAGAGTACCGCCTGTGAAAATGTAAATACACAGATAAAGAAGCTCGGAAATGATTATATGGCGAAAGCGGGAACCGAATATACAGATTGTATCGCTATCTGATATGAGTGGTCTGTTTATCAGGATCTGTTGTCGGTAGTTGTGCGGGTGGATTTTGATGCAAATGAATATACAGATTTTTATGTATATACGATCGATCTTCGTAAAGATGTACTTCTTTCAAAGGATGATGTGCTGGCTTATCTGGATATTGATGAAAATTCATATGAAAAAAACGTTCAGGATGCAATGGATAGTTGTTTTACCAATACATATAAGGATATGGAAGGAACGGATTCTTTTCTGAAAGAAACCTATGACTGGACGGTTGCTTTATCCAATGTGCGGGATGCGGTACCTTATGTAGATGAGGATGGCGAGCTGTGCGTAGTTGGCAAGATATATTCTGTTGCAGGACCATCCTATTATCCACGTCAGTTAAGTGTGGATAATCTGGAGGATGAATGTGAATATAGCGGTAGAGCGTATGAGCCGTTTTATTATAATCCAACATCAGAAGATGCTTCTTTCGATGACTATATTCTTCCATATAGTGACAGTGAATATCTGACAGAGGATGATCTGAATGGATTAACACCGGATGAGATCCGTCTGGCATGTAATGAACTGTATGCCCGTCATGGAAGAAAGTTCAAAGATGCCGATTATCAGGCATATTTCAATTCCAAAAGCTGGTATCATGGAACGGTCGAGCCGGATGATTTTGACGATACAGCAGTATTTAATAAATATGAACTGGCAAACCGGGATTTTATAATCGCGTATGAGAAGGAGAAAGGGTATAAGTAGGAAAACGAATGAAAAGGTATCTTATTAAAAAGGGATAATATATAGTTAATGGATTAAGTGACAAAATAATATAAAACGTGAGGCAGCTCGATATGAACTCTGTCAATTGGATGGAGGGATGTCGGGCTGTTTTTGTGTGTAAATAATGCAATGTAAAGTGTCTGTTTTGCATGGGACGGTTATGCGGTCTAATTTGTGATAACATGATATATATATATTAAATTGTCATATTAAGAGGAAAAACATTTAAATGAGAAAAAAACTTTTTTGTATAGGTGTTGTGTTTATATTAAGTATGCTTGTCGCATGTGATAATGGTAAGACAAAAGTTGAAACGGAGACTATTATTAGAGATGTGATAGAGAAAAATACAGTTACACCAACATTACAAGTGGAAGAAATTAAAGCTAAAAGGGGGAGTGTCGCTAAGGTTAAAATAAATATAAAAAATAATCCGGGAATATTAGGAATGAAGTTTTCTGTATATTTTGATGAAGAAGCATTATCAATAAATAAAGTAGATAATGGAGTTGCATTTAAAGATATTTTGACATTTACGAAATCTAAATATCTTGTAAGTGGTAGTAATTATATATGGGATGGGATGGATATACAAAATTCAGACATAAAAGATGGAACTGTATTAGAAATAGAATTTATGATAAATAAAGATACACCCGCAGGTAAGTATCCTATAACCATTGTATGTGGTAAAAGCGATGCGGTAGATAATGATTTGAATCTGATAGAGTTTGTAATTATAGATAATTATATAGAAGTAACAAAATAATGAGAAAGGAGAATTAATATGAGAGGAAAGAAAATTTTATCAATCATATTGTCATTAACTATGATTATGATGTGTTTAACACCAGTTAAAATTCAGGCAGCAACGAAAACTGCCACATTAGTTGTAGAAGAAGCAAAAGCGGTAAATGGCGATACGGTTGAAGTCAAAGCAAAAATTACCGATAATCCGGGAATTATGGGAGCGGTAATTAAGGTTGAGTATGATGACGGTTTGGAGTTGGTGGATTCCAAATCTGGGGAGGCATTTGCAAGCATGAGTATGACGAAACCAGGTAAGTATGTATCGTCATGTAAGTTTGTGTGGGATGCGATGGACATGTCTTCAGATTCTGTAAAGGATGGTGATGTGTTGATATTATCCTTCAAAGTTTCAGATACTGTTGATATTGGAACAGAACTTGGAATTAAACTGTCCTATGCGGATGGTGATATAATTGACAGTGACTTGAATCCAGTTAATTTGACAATCAAAAATGGGAAAATCACTGTGGTAGATAATTTTGTGGCAGGTGATGTAAATGATGATACAAAAGTAGATATTACGGATGTAATACTTGTGCGCAGATATCTTGCAACAGGATACGATATATCCATAAACACAGAGGCAGCAGACGTAAATGCTGATGGAAAAGTGAATGCAACAGATGTAATTCTTATTAGAAGATTTATTGCCGGAGGATACCTTGGTGATGATGGACAGCCTTTGGAGCTTAAGTCAGGAAAAACATCGTCAAATAAGTGTGCACATGATATGACTGCTACAGGCTATAAAGCTGCAACATGTACCGAAGATGGAAATATTGCATATTGGCATTGCAGTAAGTGCGGAAAGTTCTTTAGAGATGAGAATGGTAACACAGAGGTATCTGAGAATAATCTGATAATACAGGCAAAGGGACATACACCCGTAATAGATCCTGCTGTTGAACCAACTACTGATAAGCCAGGCCTTACAGAGGGAAAGCATTGTTCAGTATGTAATACTGTTCTTGTTGCACAGGAACCGATATATCAGAATATGTATGAGATCAAGTATTATATTGCGAATGGTGATGATTATATAGCCAAGCAGAAAATAGAGAATAATAATCCGGCTTCTTTAGCAGAAGGAAAGAGTGTATATCTTAAAAATATAGCAGTTGATGGTTATATGTTCCTTGGATGGTATGATGGAGCTGGTGACAATGCGACTCAGATAAAGAAGATAGAGAAAATAGATCATCCAATTGAGCTGTATGCTCATTGGAAAAAGATAGAGTATACTATTCAGTTTAAATCAGATCTTGTTCCAGAGAATGCAATAAAATACACAACAAGAGAAGGAAAAATTCTTCCGATACCTACTCTTGATGGATATACTTTTGCAGGTTGGACTGATTTTGATGGGAATACTTATACTCAAATAAAACCGGGAACAAAAGGGGATATTACATTATATGCGAACTGGATTAGCGACAGAAATAGAGCGTGGGCGAAAAAAGATTATGGCAAGCCAGTTGTATATGATGATAATGGAGTGATTTTGTTTTCTTATGAGATTGGTGAAATAAGAGATGTTCCACTTTATGAAATAGAGAATTTTGGTAAGATAAATCAAGATGGTGTTGCTAAGACTGTGACAAAAAAGTATTCTGTTACAACTTCCGAACAGCTTATGAAATCCTATACGAAGACGGTTGAAAATGCAACTACAAAGACTTCGTCATGGTCATTGTCAGATGGATGGTCAAAGAGCATGGATGTTAGTGATGAATGGTGTGAACAAAATGGCATGACACGGGAAGAGGCTCTGCGTGTAGGAAAAGCCGATACGGGAAATTGGTATGTTAGTAACAATAAAGGTGGCTCTATATCAAGTTCAACAATAGATTCAACTGATACATATAATTTAATTACTAAAAATAATAATACTCATTCATGGAGTGATGATTATCAGGAAAAGCAGGAACATGGTGATGAAGTAAAATCAACTCAAAATTGGGGGGTTGGGCTAGAGGTATCAGCCAAATATCATGCTGAGGCTGGAGTAAATTTGAAGGGCTTGTCTGCAGGTGGTGGTTATGAAGTTGGAGGTAAAGTGTCTGGCCAGTATGAAAATGGAAAGGAAACTACCCAAAAGGATGATGATACCACAACTATGAAGGGGTCTGTAAATGATGCTGGTAGTAGCTCACAAGGGGGCACAGTACAGAACCATACAACAAACACAACAAATTCTTCCACATGGAATACAGAATCAGGATATAGTTCAAGTTCTACAGTTAGCCAAGATAGGTCTATTTCATCTGCTGTATCCAGTTTGATAAGTAATACAACAAAATATGGCGAGAGCTATATAAAAAATGGAAGTACTGAAAATACACAGGGATTGGCAGAGTCTTCATCAGCTTCAGATGTATATTCGTCAGCTGTAACATATTCTACAGTTACATCTAAAGAGGAGGAAGTGACATATACCACAACAAATACAAAGTCAGGATATCACAGATGGGTTATGGCAGGAACTGCACATGTATTTGGAGTAGTAGGATACGATATAGCAAGTAATAGTTATTTTACATATACTTATAGTATTATGGATGATGAGATGCATAGATTCGAAGATTATTCATATAATACAGCTGCTTTTGATGATAATCAGAATGGTATTATTCCATTTAATATTCCTAGTGATGTTGAGGAATATGTTAAACAGAGAGTATTTGCAACAGATGGATTGGAAGTAGATACAGATGGAAATATTACAAATTATACAGGAAGTGATAGTGCTGTATTCATCCCAGATTATATGGTTGTAGATAACCATGACGGAAGTAATAGTGTTATAAAGGTAACAGGACTTTCAGAAAACGCATTTAAGGGTAATACAAATATTACAGGTGTGAAAATGTCAAGATTTATCACAGATGTTCCTAAAAATGCATTTAGAGGATGTACAAATCTTTGGGATATTCTATTTTATGGGTCATCAGTTGGTGATAATGCATTCAGGGATTGTCCATTATTGGATACTTGGGATATAAGTTCAGCTATAACAAAGCTTGGAAGCAATGCTTTTGGAGGGGCTAAAAAGCTAACAATTAAGGCTGCTAATTCCACTATTGTAAAAAGTGCAATAGATTCCGGCGCTGCGGACATAACAATAGGATTAGATAAAATAAGTGACTCTATAGATGAAAATAAGTATACGACATCAAGAAATACAAAAGCACTTACTTTAAATGCTTATGGTACAACATTTAAGAATGTCGTACTTAACTCTGATGCAGATAAGACTGTAATTAACAGAATGAACATTGAAAATAGCGGTGATATCCCATTACAGATTTCGTCCCCAAGTATTACAATAAACCAGAGTAAGATAACAAACACAGGCATATGTGCAGCATTTACTGCAGATGATTTGACTCTTGATTTATACGGACCATCAACAATGGTAAGTGGTGGACCAAATACTCTGTTCTGTAAGGATACCAATGTTGTCCGTACATCATCAGGTCTTAAGACATCTTTTATACTGAATGGCAATCTGGTAACATGTGGAGTGGTAACAGATCCAAATAAGTTTATACAGTTTGCAAAGGGGTCAAATGGAAGAATTGTTGAAGTAGACAGTGATACATTTGATAAGATGATGAAGGCATATACACTGATGCTCAATGCAGATGGTGGAACGTTTACAGGCAGCAGTTCAAGACAGGTAAATAACGGAGATAAGATAGGTGATCTTCCAACTCCGACAAGAACGGGATATGATTTCCTCGGTTGGTATGATGGCAATACAAAGGTTACAAAGGATACTGTATATTCATCTGGAGTAGATGTAGTATTAACAGCTAAGTGGAAAGTTAAGGAATTTACAGCAAAATGGAATGATGTTACAGGCTGTAATATTACGGTAAAGAGAACCAGTTCGCCGCTTAAGAATGCAACACTTGGAAATATATCAAATGGAGCAACAGTATATTATTCAGATAAGCTGGAGATATCATATACGGTTTCAGACGGTTATAAGATAAAGAATACAGGAGTTACAAGTATAACTGTTCAGAATAATGTTACAAGCCAGAACATTTATGCTGTAGTAGGAAAGCTATCAAATGGCTGGGTACTTGCATCTGAAATGCCATCAGGTGCTACCGTCCTTGATGAAAAGTGGACATATGAAAAGACGACAAAGATTACGTCGGATAAACAGAATGTTGACGGATATACATTATATGATAGTTCTTATGTATGGTCTGATTATGGTTCTTGGAGCTCGTGGTCAAATTCATATGTAGCATCAAGTGATTCAAGAAATGTAGAGACAAGAAACATTGCGGCAACATACAAGACGCAGTATCAGTATTCAAGATACTATGGTAAGGGAACATATTATTATTCAATGCCATATTCATCTGGTTTGTGTACGAATCTAGAATATACAAATTGGCTTGATAATCCGCTTCCATATGATAAGTCAGATTCAGATGGCGCTCAGTATGGACGAGGATACAATGCAGATGGTGTAAAAGTTGTAAGTAGCAGGAATGGTTCAAGATGGGATATTCCTTGGTTTAATCAGAATACTCGACAGGCTCAAGTGACAGCAGCTTATACACAGTATAGATATAGAGATCGATCAAAGATTTATACATATTATTTAAAGAAAACAGAGTCACTAGAATCTAGTACGCAGATTACAACTTCAGATGGAATAGACAATATCCAGAGATGGGTTAAATATGTAGTATATTAATTGAGATATATTAGGAAAGGAGATACGTTATGAAGAAAAAGATTTTTACGGTATTATCGTTTATCTTATTATGTATCTGTACCCCTATGATTTCTTTGGCAAGTGAAAGCAATATAGTACAGCTAGAGGTAGAAAATGTTGAAGCAGATGCAGGTACTACTCAAAAAGTGGATGTATCAATAAAAAATAATCCGGGCATACTAGGATGTAAACTTACAGTAAAGTATGATTCAAGATTGGTATTAAAATCTGCAAATGCTGGAGAGGCATTTGCAGCACTTACATTGACGAAGCCAGGTGTATTAGAAAATTCTTGCAATTTTGTATGGGATGCTATAGAGCTTAGTCCTGAGAATATCAAGGATGGGGTTATACTTACGCTTACGTTTGATGTTCCTGCAGATATAAAAGACAACGAAAATTTAGAAGTAGAAGTTGTATGCGAAGATGCTGTAAACAAAGATTTATCAGCTGTTTCGGTTGTGAATGGAACGGGAGAAATTATAGTTAAGAATAGGGATACAGTTGGAAAATTAGATAATATAACTGTTAATAAGAAAAAAACATCATATAATGTTGGGGATACCATAAATATTGATGACATTGCAGTAATAGCAGAATATTCAGATGGAACAAAGAAAAATGTTTCTAATTATACAACAAATGTTGATTCCATCGATATGAAAACAGTGGGAAGAAAGATTCTTACTGTAGCATATACAGATGGAGGTATAACAAAAAAAGCTAGCATTGAGCTTGAAGTTAAAGCAGCAGAAAGTGTTAATAACACTAAACTTATAGTTGGAAACAATCTGTCACTGCCCGGAGATTATATTGATGTGGATATATTAGTTGCAAATAATCCTGGAATATTAGGTATGACATTAACATTGCAATATGATTCCAAATTGACTCTTATATCAGCAAAGTCTGGGGATGCATTTGATATGCTGGCAATGACTAAACCGGGTGTTTTTGAGTCTGGATGTAAGTTTGTATGGGATGGAACAGAGTTGGATGATAAGTCAATAAAAGATGGAACTATATTAACTCTAACATTTGAAATATCAAAAGAGGTTAAAGCGGGAGAGAAATATATTATTTCTGCATCATCTGAGGATGCAGTTGATATGAATTTAAATCCAGTAAAGATTACGACACAGAGTGGGTCATTGTCTATAGGTGATGACAGTTCTATAGTAGATAATAAGCTTATAGGCCTTACAGCAACAAAGAAAAATGTTAGATATGAAGTAGGAAGTATTCTTGATTTGGATGATTTGGTTGTTCAGGCAGAATATAATGGTGGTTTATACAAAAATGTTGAAGATTTTACGACCAATGCAGATGAAATTGATATGAATGTAGTAGGTGATAAGACATTGATTGTAAAGTATTCTGATCAAGAAATTATAAAGACTGCAGAAATAATTATTAATGTGGTTGACAAAAGAGAAAATCATGTAAATCATACAAGTTATACACTTGTAAAGGAAATTCCGGCTTCTTGCGTAAAGGAAGGAGTAAAAGCATATTATAAATGTGATAGTTGTGATAGAATATTTGAAGATAAAAATGGTACAAGAGAATTAGAAAATCCTATAAAAATACCTAAAACAAATCATGACTACAAACATATAATTTTAAAGGCAACTTTAACACAGAATGGATATGATATACAGAAATGCTCAAAGTGTAATACAGAATTGGATAGAGAAACAATTTATAGTCCAAAAACAATAATCTTATCACAATCGTCATTTGTGTATACTGGCAAAAATCAGATTCCTACAGTAGTAGTAAAAGATGTTACTGGAAACATAATAGAAAAATCAAACTATCATATAGTATATAATACAGATAGTAGGAAAATAGGATCATATAAGGTAAATATAGTTTTTAAGAACAAGTATTCTGGAAGTTTATCAAAGAATTATAAGATTGTTCCAAAAACTACAAAAATAACGAAATTAGTAAATAATGCAAATGGAATAAAAATTACATGGGCTAAGAAGAAATATGATGGATATAAAATTTATAGAAGTGTCAATGGTGGAAAATACAAGAGCATTAAAACAATAAATAATCCATTGACAACATCGTGGATTGATTTAACAGCAAAAAACAATGGAAAACAGTATAGCTATAAGGTATATCCGTATAAAACTGTTACTGGTATTGTATATAAATCCGTTTCTCCTAAGTCGAAAAAATGTATTTATATTGCTAAAGAGAAGATTGTGAGCGCGGATAGTCCTTCAACTGGTATGATACAAATTAAGTGGGCGAAAAATAAATTTGCAACGGGGTATCAGATTCAATACAGTACTAAAAAGTCATTTGCTTCACCAATAACAAAATATTATAAAAACAATAATATTAAAACGGGTTCGCTTAAAAATTTGAAGAAAGGAGCAACATACTATATTAGAGTTCGTGCTTATCAAAAAGGAACGACGAAACAGTATGGCCCATGGAGTTCAATAAAAAAGATAAAAGTTTTAAAATAATATAAATAGTATGCATATTTTGTAAAATCTCCTTTTATTAGAATTTAACTAATAAAAGGAGGTTTTATTGTATTAGGATTGAAATAGGAAAGATGAGATGTTTTACGGTTAAAATACAGATATATTTTGAGTTGAAAATACAATTTAAATTGTCAATTTTGCAATGAACATTTTTTACCATAATTATATGATAAAATTAATTATCTTATAAATGTGAGAGAAGATCAATAAATAAGATATGAGGAGAAAGAGTAAAATATACTATGCGTAAGAACAAAATGTTATATGGATTAAGCGTGTGTGCATTGATTGGAATATTATGTTCCTGCAGTAGTAAGGTGAGTGAAAGCGGACGCCAATCTGATGGAACGGAGCAATCTCAGGCAGCCATCTCAGAGACAGAGACCGTTGCGGATGATTCAACAGATGTAGTATCTAAAAACGAAACCGAGGTGATAACAGACGCATCAACTGAGATAACAACAGAAAATACAAATGAGTTGCTAACGGAGGACACAACAGATGTTGTATCAGAAGAAAGCAAAACAACGGAAGAAAGACGGGAAAAGGCAGGTTCTGCCGAGTTGCCGGATACGGAAGTGGATAATGATATGCAGGCAGAATCCATTTATGAAGAACTCATTTCTTCGTATCTGGAGCATCGGAAAAAGTATCAGAATGATGGAGATCTACAGGCGATACAGAATGATTATAAGTACGAATTCAGTGATCTTGCATGTGGTGGATATAATATTATGTTAATGGGTGGGGACTTATCGGATGTAGGTTATAAGATAGAAGATATTGACGGTGATGGAATTAGTGAGCTGATAATTGCAAGTAAAAATTCTCCGTTTATCTATGACCTGTATACATTGGTAAACGAAAAACCAAAATTACTTTTAAGTAGTTGGGAAAGATGCAATGTTTCGTATTGTGGAAACTATTTTTACAGAGATGGTTCTGGTGGGGCTGCTTATCATGGTACAGAACGATATGTTTTGAAAGATGGTGATATGCAGTTGATTGATAATGTATATACAGAACCAACGGAAGAAAACTATGAGATAATGAATTATTTTTATTCAAAGAATCCGACATACAGTACAGAAGATCGGGAAACTATATCAGAGAAACAATATGAGAAATACAGAGATGACTGGTATTCAGAGAGTTGTATTGTTAGTGGGTTGACTTCTTTTGATGAAGTGACAGAAGCATCAACTGAAATAAAAGAAACGAGTGAGGAGGTAGAAGGAAAAACAGAAGTTGAAAATTCATCGGAAGAAACTATGTCAGAATTGACTTCCGATATGGCATGTAAAGCAGTAGAAGCATATTGCAGAGAAGACAATCCGTCTTTAAATGATATGAATAGTGAAGAGCATACGTTCTATTGGTTAGTGGAAGAAGAAACAAGTACTGAATACACGATTCTATATCGTTCCTATACAGGGGCATTAAGCCATTATTATGTCGATATAGAAAGTGGGAATGTTACATTGGTTCAAGAGGAGGTAGAGGATACAGTTACATATAATGATTTATTTAATATATGGGATTATGTTCAATAATGTGACTGGATAATTATGTTATATTTATAATAATTAATATGAAACGGTCGAATACCAGTCGTGTCGGTTAAGTGTTAACTGTCGGATGATTTTGACAACACAGCCGTATTTAATAAATGCGAATTGGCAAACCAGGATTCTATAGTTGCGTATGAGAATAAAAAGAGATATAAGTAGGAAACCGCATGAAAAGGTATCTCATAAAAAAGGGATGATGGGATTAAGTGACAAAATAATATAAAACGAGAGGCAGTTCGATATGAACTCTGTCAATTGAATGGAGGGATGTAGGGCTGTTTTGTTGAAAAGGCAATGTGTAATGTATAATATGCATTGTACGGTTATTATTAAATAACTATGGTATACTTCTTACTAAGAAGAAAATGGAAAAATCAAATTTTATAAGATGGAATAAATGGAGGAAAACTATGAGATAATGGATTATTTTTATTCAAAGAATCCGACATATAGTACAGAAGATCGGGAAACTATATCGCAGGAACAATATGAGAAATACAGAGATGACTGGTATTCAGAGAGTTGTATTGTTAGTGGTTTGACTTCTTTTGATGATTATATGATGGTGGATACGGATTAGTTAAAAATTGAAAGGTCTATGGTTCAACTAAGATTTAATATTCATATGTTGTGTTAAGGATAAAAATAAGAGTTTATAAATAATAATGGAAAAACTTATGATGATATTTTCAATTTTGAATTAAAGAAAGTTTGTTATATTTTGCAAACGCCTAGTTAATTATGTAATTTGGAGGTAGATGAGTATGAAGAAAAGTTTAATAAGATGGATAATGATTACTATTACCATAGTAGTTATAATGTGTATAACGAATATAAATAAAACATTATACACTGTACAAGCAAAGACAAGTGGAGAAGAAGCATCTTTAGGGTCGGTTAACATAAGAAATATTACGTTAGGCTCAACTATATATGGCGGTTTAACAGGGGATGAAGATTATGAAGATGTTGTATACAAATTTACAACACCCACTTCAGGAAAATTAAATTTAATAACAACAACGGATTTTGCTGGATTACGATTTACGATACTAGATTCCGATGGAGAGGAGATGTTACGATATAGCGAAGAATTTTATTATAATGATAATCTAGGAACGGGAACAGGTTCTTATTCTTATAATATCAGTGCTGGGACATATTATATAAAAATATTTACATGGAAAAGATATAATGAGGATGTTCCTATTCTTTCATATTGTATAAAGCCTATGTTTGTAGATGCAGAGGCAAATGAAATAGAGCCTAATGATACATATCAACAAGCAACAGAATTGGGAAGAGAAGGATTAATTCGTGGTACATTCACATTAACAGATATTAAAGATATCTATAAAATAACAATAAGCAAAAAGTGTGTTTTACATTTAAGATACGATTCGAGCGAGGCATTACCGTACGGTATTTCAGTCCTTAATAAAGATGGAGATGAAGAATTTGGCGATGATTATAATACTGAGAGTTCTAGCTTTAATGTAGTATTAGAAAAAGGAGAGTATTATATTGTTTTAATGCCATGTTGTTACGCTTTTAGTCATGAAACAGGCAATTATACATTAAAGTATTCTACTAGAGAAACTATAAACGCCAAAAATGTTTTTTTATCAACTAATACTTATGAATACAATGGAAAAATCAAAAATCCGACTATCAAAGCAATAGATAGTTTGGGAAGAATTCTTACAAAAGGTGTAGATTATGTTGTCACAGTTCCAAATGGAAGAAAAAATATCGGAACTTATACATATAAGATCACATTTACAGGTGATTATAAGGGAACGGTTACAAAATCATTTCAGATAAAACCGGCGAAGACGAAAGTAACAAAGCTTAAGAAAAAATCAAATGGAATCAGGATTACATGGAAAAAATCATCAAATGCTTCAGGATATATGATTTACAGAAAAACGAACGATGGATCATATAAAAAGATTAAGACGATCAAGTCCAGAAAAACCTGTTCATATCTGGATAAAGGAGCAAGATATAGATGGAACAGATATTATTATAAAGTTGTAGCATATAAAAAAGTGGCTGGCAAGACTTATAGATCAAAAGCCAGCAAAGTAAAATCAATTTATAGAAGATAGTGCTAGTGATAAAGGCATTTGAACAAGTAAGATGTTATAAATAAGAATTAGTATATATGAAGAACCGAGGCAAGATTGGTAATTAGAATATTGGTTATTAGGATTGCCTCGTTTTTCAGTTAATTTTTAATGTGTATTTGGTGTATGTGAGGAGACTGTTTTGTTATTTAATAACCGGAGGATCATATGCGAAAAACAATAAAAATAATAGTTACAATCATTGTAGTATTCCTGTTATTAGCAGGAATTATATGTGGATTAGGTTTCTTGAAAATGCAACGAGATAAGCAAGACTTTCATTCAATGGATATAACAAATGGCGATACAAAGGAACAAGTAAGCATCTCAGAAGAAATAGACAAAAAGGAAGAAGTAACAGAAGAAATATCGACAGAAACTATTTCAACAGAAGGGCTGAAAGGTGGGGTCAATGAAATCCTTGTTGAATTTTCTGAAGTAGATCAGGTGGAGTATATGATACTTGCCGAATTATGCAAACCATATGAAACAGATTCACCAGAGCAAGCACACATAGTTAAGTTGGATGCTTGCGATATTGATAATGATGGAGAAAGGGAATTGTTACTGTTAATAAATCATAAAAATACAGATTATTATTATGCGGCGACATATTATACATTTGATAGAAACGATAAAATATATAGTATAGATTCTATTCCTTGTTCAGAAGTATTGGTTCAAATACAAATGAACAGTAAGAAAAATTATGCTTATATGTGTATAGATTTTTCATTAGATATTACAGATATACAGTATTTGAAATGGGGAAGAAATGGATGGCATACAGTTGGTGAATTTGTTAAAGATGAATCCGACCTGACGCAGTGCACATGGAATAAAAAAGAAATATCAGAGTCAAAATGGAATAAAAAAATACATGATTTACATTTAAAAGATATTGAGAATAATTTATCATCTATGCAAGTAATTCAAACAGAGGCATTGCCGGAAACTGTGGTGGATACGTTAGACAAATCATTAGATGGTTTTGTAGATTCGAAATATATATTAAAAGATAATACAAAGAAGGATGTGTATTATATAGTTCTTGATCACTATAAACTGCAGTCGTTTGAAAAAATGGCAGATAGTGTATTAGGATATGCGGATGAACTTCCGATAAACTTGATACCTGATCAGAGAAAAAATAAAAATTATGATTATGATCTGGTAGTAAAAGTGCAGCCATCAGATACAGGAAGTAAGATTTCATGCAGTTTTTTTGATAAATCATTTAAAATAGAGAATGTATCATACAAGGATGGAATTTTTATTGAAACAGATGAAGAATCTTATTTATATGATTTTTCTGGAGATATATTGAAGTTTGTAAATAGTTTAACTTCAAGTGATACAGAGATAATCATTCAGAGAAACTGACCTCAGGGTTGAGTTTGTTGATAGGGAACAGTCTGATTCTGTCTTGCTATTTATAATTTTTCCTCAAAATTTTTATTTTTCCTCTTGATTTTTCAAATCAAAAGGAGTATATATATTGTATCAAATAAATAGACGAAATGAACAAAGGTGTTCCAAATCATTGGGACACCTTTCTTTTTTTGTTTTATCAGAAGAAAGGAAGTACAAAATTATGATGAACAAAATTTCAGCCGTATTCGGTTCACACGTTTTCTCCGATCAGGTTATGAGAGAGCGTCTTCCAAAAGCAGTTTATAAATCCTTGAAGAACACAATCGATAAGGGCGAACCTCTTGATACATCTATTGCAGATTCTGTTGCAGCAGCAATGAAGGAATGGGCAATGGAACTTGGCGCAACACACTATACTCACTGGTTCCAGCCACTGACAGAGACAACAGCCGAAAAGCATGATTCATTCGTAAGTACAGTAGGTGATGGCGGAGTTATTCTTCAGTTCACAGGTAAAGAGCTGATCAAATCCGAGCCGGATGCTTCATCCTTCCCTTCTGGTGGACTTCGTGAGACATGCGCAGCCAGAGGATATACAGCATGGGATTGTACCTCGCCGGCATTTGTAAAGACAACAGATGCAGGAACCTGTATCCTTTGTATCCCTGCAGCATTCACATCATATACAGGTGAGTCACTTGACTACAAGACACCACTTCTTCGTTCCATGGATGCGATCAGCAAGGAAGCTTTAAAGGCACTTGCATTATTTGGAAATACATCAGCAAAGAAGGTTACATCTTCTGTTGGTCCTGAGCAGGAATACTTCCTGATCGATAAGAAGAAATTCGCCAAGAGAACAGACCTGAAGCTTTGTGGACGTACTTTATTCGGTGCGATGCCTCCAAAAGGACAGGAGCTTGACGATCAGTATTTTGCAGCGATCAAAGATAAGGTTGCATCATACATGACCGAGTTAAATGAAGAATTATGGAAATACGGTATTCTTGCTAAGACACAGCACAACGAAGTTGCTCCTGCTCAGCATGAGTTAGCACCTATTTTCTCAACAACAAATATAGCAACCGATCAGAACCATCTGGTTATGGCTACTATGAAGAAGATCGCAGCAAAGCATGATCTGGAATGTGTTCTTCATGAGAAACCATTTGCAGGTGTCAATGGTTCCGGTAAACATAACAACTGGTCAATTTCAACAGATGAGGGCGAGAACCTGATCGATCCTGGTAAACATCCGGAGATAAATCTTCAGTTCCAGTTCTTCCTTGCAGCCGTTCTTGCAGCCGTTGATAACAATGCAGAGCTGTTAAGACTGTCCGCATCATCCGCAGGAAATGACCACAGACTTGGAGCAAATGAAGCACCTCCAGCAATCATTTCAGCATTCCTTGGTGAGCAGCTTGAATCCATCGTTAAGCAGATCATCGAGAAAGGTGAAGCTACAGAATCACCAAAGGGCAAGACTTATGTATCCGGTGCATCCACACTTCCTACATTTACAATGGATGCTACAGATAGAAACAGAACATCACCATTTGCATTCACAGGAAACAAATTCGAGTTCCGTATGGTAGGTTCTACACAGTCCATCGCATTCCCAATGATGGTATTAAATACGATCGTTGCAGATCAGTTAAAGAAGATGACCGACGAACTGGAAGGTGCAGAAGATTTCGAAACAGCATGTAAGGCACTGATCAGAAAGACTCTGACAGAGCATCAGAAGATCATTTTCAACGGAAATGGTTATTCAGATGAATGGGTTGCAGAAGCTGAGAAGCGTGGACTTCCAAATATCAAATGTATGGTAGATGCAGTTCCATATCTGGCAGCAGATAAGAGCGTTAAGATCTTTGAAGACCTTGGCGTTATGGATAAAGCAGAGTTATCAGCCAGAGCAGAAGTTATGCTTGAGAATTACGCAAAGAAGATCAACATTGAGGCACTCACAATGATTGAGATGGCAAACGAAGAGATCATTCCTGCGGTTATGGAATATCAGGCAGAGCTTGCAAAGGGTGCTGCTGAGATCAAGGCTCTTGGTATTGAGCCAAGCGTACAGGTATCACTGTTGAATACAATCTCTGATAAGCTTGCAGAACTGAAGACAGCAACTGTAAAACTGGAAGAGCTTGTTGCAAAAGCTGCTGATTACGAAGACGATATCGAAGCATGGGCAAAATACTATCACAACGTAGTATTTGCAGCATTTGATTCTGTAAGAACACCTGCTGACGAACTGGAAAAAGAACTTCCAAAGACAGCATGGCCATTCCCTACATACGAGCAGTTATTATTCGAGCAGTAAGATCAAATACAGTAAATGTTTATTACAACCTAAAATAGTCAAAGGGCATCTCGTTTTCTGAATCGAAGGCGGGGTGCTTTTTTACTGTGCGGATATCACAAAAGCTATGGTCGAAACCTTGTTTTTCTGGTATTATAAAAAGATGTGATGTGTAATATTGATCAAATATAAAAGAATCAGGAGTTTGATTTGAAGAATTTATATATAGCAGAAAAACCAAGTGTTGCAAGGCAGTTTGCAGATGTGCTTGGTGTAAAAGGAAATGCCGGAGCGGGCTATCTGGAATCGGAAGATTCTGTTGTGACCTGGTGTGTGGGACATCTGATCACGATGAGCTATCCGGATGCCTATGACGAGAAATTAAGAAAATGGGATCTGGCTACGATTCCTTTTATTCCGACAGAATTCAAATACGAAGTGATACCGGATGTCAGCAAGCAGTTCAAGATCGTAGCAGGGCTGTTGAACCGGGATGATGTAGGCTGTATCTATGTCTGCACCGACTCAGGACGTGAGGGAGAATACATCTACCGTCTGGTGGATCAGATGGCAAAGGTTGGAAATAAAGAGAAGCGGAGAGTCTGGATCGACTCCCAGACAGAGGAAGAGATCCTGCGTGGAATCCGGGAAGCCAAGCCGCTTTCAGAATATGATTCGCTCAGCGATGCCGCATATCTTCGCGCAAAAGAAGATTATCTGATGGGTATTAATTTCTCCAGAGCCTTATCGTTAAAATACAGCTATGTGATAAGAAATTATCTGAAACTGGACAAATGTGTGATTGCGGTTGGACGTGTTATGACCTGTGTTCTTGGCATTATCGTGAAGCGGGAGCGGGAGATCCGTGAATTTGTAAAGACACCATTTTACCGTGTTGTTGGTACGGTAAATGTTGCCGGGCAGACATTTGAGGCAGAATGGAAAGCAGTAAAGGATACACCGTATTTTAATTCACCGCTTCTGTATAAAGAAAATGGCTTCAAGCAGAAGAAGGATGCAGAAGATCTGGTGAAAAAGCTGTCGGCAAATGGAATGGAAGCCACGCTTGTTGCAAGTGAGAAGAAGAAAGAAAAGAAGGCTCCGCCAATGCTGTATAATCTTGCCGAGCTTCAGAATGACTGTTCTTCACTTTTTAAGATCAGTCCGTCCGACACCTTAAAGATCGTGCAGGAGTTATACGAGAAGAAGCTGGTGACATATCCGAGAACGGATGCCAGAGTGTTGTCAACGGCTGTGGCAAAGGAAATCTATAAGAATATATCCGGTCTGAAACGGTATACGCCGATGGCTGCCTATGCGGATGAGGTTCTTAACATGGGAAGCTATAAGACGATCGCAAAGACCAAGTATGTAAATGACAAACAGATCACAGACCATTATGCGATCATTCCGACCGGACAAGGCATGGGTGCGTTAAGGGGATTGTCTGAGATCGCGGCAAATGTGTATGAGATCATTTGCAGACGATTCTTAAGCATCTTTTATCCGGCAACAGAATATCAGAAGCTTTCAATGACACTGGCAAAGCAGGATGAATTCTTATTTGCCAATTTCAAATATATGTTAAAAGAAGGTTACCTGAAGGTTGCCACGAACCGCTTTGCAAGGAAAAAGGATGATACCAAATACAGCCCGGAATTCATCGAGACGATCGGACATTTGAAAAAGGGAGATATCCTTTCACTTGACAAATTCGAGATCAAAGAGGGTGAGACATCACCTCCGAAACGGTACAATTCCGGTACGCTTATCCTGACGATGGAAAATGCCGGACAGTTTATCGAGGACGAGGAGCTTCGTGAGCAGATCAAGGGCGCAGGTATCGGAACCAGTGCGACCAGAGATGGAATCATCACCAAGCTTGTAAATAACAAATACATTGCTCTGAATAAGAAAACGCAGATTGTAACACCGACATTTCTCGGCGAGATCATTTATGATGTTGTTTATTATTCGATCAATGGACTGCTTCGGGCGGATCTGACAGCAAGCTGGGAAAAAGGCTTGTGTGGTGTCGCTGATGGTTCGATCACAAAAGAAGAATATACAGACAAGATGAACACCTTTGTGATCAAATATACAAATCTGGTAAAAGGAATCAGTAATCAGAACCAGATTACAACAGTATTTGACAGAACAAGGGTATATTATAAAAAATAACCTTGAACATAGTTGCTTAATAGAAAGAATTATCCTTTGTGGATAGATGATTGCTTTTTAGAAAAGAATTATTCTTTGTGGATAAATGATTGTTTTTTAGATAAAAATTGTCCTTTGCGGGCGAATGATTGTTTTCTATTAAATTCTGAAAAAGATAGTGAGGTATAAGAAAATGAATAATGAAACAGTAAAACAGGTAACGATCAAAGAATTATATGATCTGACAGAGACAGCAGCAAAGCCATTGCTTGAAAGTGTTACATATCCGTGGGAAGCGCTTCCGAAGATCAAGGACTTTATCATTGAACTTGGAAACAGCTTAGATCCGGAAGAGTATGAGAAACGTGGTGAAAATATCTGGATTCATAAATCAGCAACTGTATTTGATTCTGCTTATATTGCAGGCCCATGTATTATTGGAAAAGATACAGAGGTCAGACAGTGTGCATTTATTCGTGGAAGTGCTTTAGTGGGAGATAACTGCGTTGTTGGTAACTCCACAGAGTTAAAGAATGTCATTATCTTTAATAATGTGCAGGTTCCACATTATAACTATGTAGGTGATTCGATCCTTGGCTTCCATTCTCATATGGGAGCAGGTAGCATTACCTCTAATGTCAAGTCAGACAAAACACTGGTGCATGTCAAAGGTGCGGACTTCGATATTGCAACCGGCATGAAGAAATTTGGCGCAATGCTCGGCGATTATGTAGAGGTCGGTTGTAACAGCGTTTTAAATCCGGGCACCGTGATCGGCTCACATTCAAACATCTACCCATTGTCCCGTGTCAGAGGTTATGTGCCATCAAACAGCATCTACAAAGACCGGAACGACATCGTAACCAAACATTAGTCGCTAGCCTTTACGTTATGGTATACGGACGAGAATGTGATGTAGATATCTTTTATTTTCCGGGCGTTTTCACTCTATTCTCACGTAGCGGTTCTAAACTCATCGCTTATGCGATTCGTTAAGTACCGACGTGAGAAAAGGCCGTCAAATAAAAATATCTACACACATTCTCTGTCTTTGATATCAAAGCTGCGTACCGGCTACACCTATCATCCTTCTATATTGTGGTAAGCATATAAAGAAATATTTGGCTATGCGATTTATGATTGAAGGGCAGCGCAGCCAAGGCTGGGACAATAGTGTGCTAGTGTACAAAAAACTGACATACAGAAATGTTATATAACGCATCTTGGTATAGAAGCACAAATCACCTGAGTAGAATGTCCTTATGTAGCAGACCTGTCCGAGCGTCGGTACTTGGACAGCGTAGTTTGCTGTCCTATGTACCGTTACGCCGAGGATAGAGCGAGAGCGTTCTGCGAAATAAGGAGCATACTATTCAGGTGATTGTACGGTAACAAGGCATATATCGTTCGATTTCATTGAACCACAGCCTTGGCAAGCGCCTCTTTGATGGCGTTGATCAGCAGCATCGAGGTATACTTGGTATCGCCGGAAACGGTGAGGTCGTCAACGGATGACACATACTGCAGGTCGGTGTTGATCGCCTCTAAAGAAGACGACAGGAGCGGATACATGGTGGTGACACTTTCGTCCAGGTTGGAGAGCGCAACATCCCGGATAGAATGTTCATCAACCGTAACCATAACAGACAGAGTAGATTCGCCAAGCGTGATAGTAGAATCATATGTACCGGGGTTATAAGAAGGCTCCGTTGTTTCGGAAGCGGTATTCGAAGAAGCAGTTTCTGAAACGGTGGCAGGTTTTTTGAACATGATCGTCAGTATGATGATAAACAGGGCGACAAGTCCGAGAAAAATAACCGTGTATATGATTTCTTTAGATTTTAAAACGATAAGCTTTGTGGATGCCATATAAATATTCCCCTCATTTATTATTACTATATTGTATTCACGGAGAAAACAAAATATAACCAAAGAACAGATGGTTAGTAAAACAATATTGAAGCAAATATGGCTTAGCAAAGAGAGAGTTAGAAAAAGAGTATTGCTTGACAGATGAGTGAAAGGAGACCATTATGTCAGTTCGATTCTTACTTGGAGCATCCGGCTCAGGAAAATCCAGACAGATTTACAATGAAATCATTCAGACATCGATAAAAGAACCGGAGCGGAATTTTTATCTGATCGTGCCGGAACAGTATACGATGGAAGCACAGAGAGAACTGGTTACCATGCATCCGGCCGGAGGCATGATGAATATTGATGCGATCGGCATGAACCGGCTGGCATATCGTGTATTTGATGAACTGGGGATCAGCACCGGACAGGTGCTGGAAGACTTTGGAAAAAGTATGCTGATCAAGAAGATCTTATGTGAACAGCAGGACACCTTACAGGTATATGGAAGCTATTACGACAAGCTTGGATTTGTGGATGAGATGAAATCCATGATGTCGGAGATCTTCCAGTATAATATCAAGCAGGATACGATCGATGAGATCATGGAGCAGATTCCGGAGGATAGCGTTGTTGCAGGTAAAATGCAGGATATCAGACACATTTATGAAGAATTTGAAGCATTTGCAGGTGAACGCTATATTGTGGCAGAACAGTTGGTGGAACTGTTGACCAGACATGTTGGCCAGTCTAAACTTGTGTGTGGCAGTTCGCTGTATTTTGATGGGTTTACCGGATTTACGCCGTTACAGCTTGAACTTGTTGAGAAGTTGATGACCTGTGCGGATGATCTGACCTTTTCCTTTACATTAGATGACAGAGATCAGAAGTATGAGCATATAAAAGACTACGAATTATTCTATCTGACAAAGACTACGATAAAGAAATTAACAGAAGCGGCAGCAGCCGCTGGTGTGGAGATTGAGTCTCCGGTCGTTCTGCCTGGAACAATCAACTATCGTCTGGGGGAGAACCGGGAACTGTTTTTCCTGGAGCGGAATTTGTTCCGTAGTCCGTATCAGAAATGGAAGCAGCCATTGGAGCGGATCCATCTGACAGCGACAGGAGATGCGCAGGACGAGATCGTATTTGTCGCATCTACGATAAGGAGGCTCGTACGGGAGAAAGGATACCGTTATAAGGATATCGCGATCGTAGCGGGAGATCTGGAACAGGCATCCCACATCTATGAACGGGTGATGGATGAATATGAGATCCCTGTATTTATCGATGCAAATGCCTGCCTGAAAGCAAATCCATGTGCGGAAACGATCCGAAGTGTACTGGTGGTTCTGGCAGATGATTTCTCCTATGACAGTGTGTTCCGGTTCTTAAAAGCGGGTATGACAGATCTGTCCTTTGAGGATATAGAGCTTCTGGAAAATTATGCATTAAAGCGTGGTGTCCGTGGCTACAGCAGATGGAACCGGGCAGTATCTGAAAACTATGAGAAGACCTCTCCGGTAAATGTAGAAGAGATCCGTCAGGCATTTATGAAGATGTTTGGGGATATCCGTAAGGCCTTTGCAGATAAAAAGGCAGTCACAAAAGATTATGTGGAAGCCCTTTATGACTTTCTGCTTCAGATCCATATGTATGAGAAGTTAGAAGCCAGAAAGAATGAATTATATGAAGAAAACCGGATCAGTGAAGGAGATGCTTATGGTCAGATCTTTGAGAAAACGGTTCGGTTATTTGATAAGATCGCGGAACTCTTAGGCGATACGAAGATGAGCGTGAAAGAGTTCTATGAGATCGTGGATACCGGACTTTCAGATATTGAAGTCGGTGTTGTACCGCCTACGGTTGACCGGGTGTTGATCGGGGATATCACAAGGTCAAGATTAAATCACATAAAGGTGTTATTCTTTACATCGGTCAATGATGGAATCGTGCCAAAAGCACCGAAAAAGGGAAGAATTCTAAGTGACAGAGACCGGGATATTTTGTCAGACTGCGGCCTGGAGCTTGCTCCATCCGACAAACAGAACAGCTATATCGAGCAGTTTTATATTTATACGATACTGACGAAACCATCCGATCATCTGTATATATCGTATCATAAATTAAGCGCATCACTTGAAAGCATGCGTCCGTCTTATCTGCTTGGAAGGATCAGCAATATTTTTCCATCCCTTCAGGCAGAGGAGTATGATGCTGCTTCCTGTATGCCGGATACCGTCAACCGTTCATTAAGACGGATTCTCCGTGCAGAGGATAGCGAAGATGCAGAGAGCCGGATACTGACAAGAATCTTGACAGAAAAGGGATTTGCCGGAGAATTGACAGCCATTTATAAAGGCAGAACATACAGAAACGTGGCAGAACAGCTTCCACCGGAGACGATCGCCCTGTTATATGGCAGATATCTGCATGCATCAGTATCGAAGCTTGAATTATATGCCAGATGCGGATTTGCATATTTCTTAAAATATGGTCTGCGTTTAAAAGAGCGGGAAATGTATCAGGTCGATGTCAGAAATGTCGGAGTTATCCTTCACAGTGTAATGGAAGGACTGTTTAAGCAGGTAAGAGACACCAGAAATAATGACTGGGAGAATTTTCCGGAAGATGAGAGAATGCTGATGGTCACGGAGCTTGTAAATCGTGCAGCAGAGGAATCGGCAGGAGATTTCTTTGAAGATAATGCAAGAAATGCCTACATGCTTCAGATGATCGAACGTATGGCACAGACATCCGCCGGTATGTTACAGAAGCATATAAGACTTGGCAGCATGAAGCCTGGAATGCTGGAAAAGACCTTTGATTCCGCAAAGGATGAAGTCGGTTCTTATCTGTTTGAGCTTCCAAATCAGATCCAGATGAGTATCAATGGTAAGATCGACCGTGTAGATGTGGAAGAAGAGGATGGAACGGTTTATATCAAGGTGATCGACTACAAATCATCCACCAGAAAACTCAGTCTGGAGGAAGTCCTGAATGGAGAACAGCTTCAGCTTGTGACCTATTCTGCGATCGCATATGAGATTGAAAAAATGATCTATCCCGATAAGAATATTCAGATCGCCGGTTTATTATATTACAGCTTTGATGATCCGGTGATTGAGATTGAATCTTCGGAGATTGATACCGGTACAGAGCAGCCGGAATTCTCGGATCAGGAGAAATTAGACGCTGAGAGAATGGAGAAAATGAAGCTGCAGGGATTTGTCAATGAATCACCTGCCGTGATACAGAAGATGGATCATACCTGCAATCAGTCACTTCCGGTAAAACTTGATAAAAATGGTGACATCAAGAAAAGTGAGAATGTGGTATCGGCAGACCAGATCCGGACGATCATGGAATTGACGAGAGAGAATATAGAAGAACTTGGAAGTCAGATCGCAGAGGGAAAGATCGCGATCGAGCCATATAAGAATAAGAGCAATACAGGCTGTGATTATTGTGAGTTTAAGAATATCTGTCATTTTGATGTTAAGAATGGCGGAAATCAATATCGCAGACCGGATAACGAGAAGCTTAAGCGGTACAGGGAGGAGTAGCAGAGATGGGTATTTCATGGACAGATGAACAGAAATCAGTCATTAATTCCAGACATGGTAATCTTCTGGTATCTGCTGCGGCAGGCTCCGGTAAGACGGCTGTCCTTGTAGAACGGATTCTTGAGATGGTCATGGGAGTTGATGCGGATGGCAATAAGGCAGAGGAGAAAATCGATATTGATGAGGTCCTGGTTGTAACATTTACCAGAGCTGCGGCTGCCCAGATGAAAGAGAAGATTGCCGATAAGCTTGAGCAGGCAGCCGAAGAACATCCGGAGGATGAGCATATCGTTAAGCAGTTATCCCTGCTGCCACGGGCAGATATTATGACGATCGACAGCTTCTGCCTTGGAATCGTAAAAGACTATTTTCAGATGCTCGGGATCGATTCTTCTTTTGATATAGCAGATAATGCAGAGATGGATCTGATCAAGAATGATATATTGGATGAAGTATTAGAACAGAAATATCAGGAAGCATCCGATGAATTTATCGGACTGGTAGACAGCTTTGCGAGAAAAGAATCGGATGAGAAGATCCGGGAGCTGGTCTATCAGATCTACCGGGTTGCTTCCGGTTATCCGAAGCCGGAACGTTGGATAAATGAAGCAGAGACAGCACTTGAAGTATCAATGAAGGAAGAACTGTATACCTTAAAATGGTATCGGGATTATATGCAGATCGTAGCAGACACGCTTGATTCAGCGATCGGTCAGGCAGAACAGTGCTTAGAGATCGCAGGCGAAGCAGATGGCCCTGCAGGTTATGATCCTATTATACGCTTGGATCTGGAATTACTGCGGAATCTGAGACAGGCCGAGGATATGGATGAGGCATATAAACGGGTTTCCAAATTTTCCAATCTGAAGCGTATCGCAGCCTGTGATCCGGAGAAACAGCAGTATGTAAAGACGACTATGCAGACCTATCGTGGAAGCGTAAAGGACATGATGGCATTGTTCCGTCCGACAGGTGTCATACTTGCAGAATGTGCGATGATGAAAGGACCATTGTCAGCTTTATTATCCCTGACACGTTCCTATATGGAGCGGTTAAAGGAAGAAAAGCTCGACAGGAATTTGTATGAATTCCGTGACATTTCAGAATTTGCCTATGACATCCTGTGTGCAGGAACGGATGAGAATGGCTGTGTGATTCCATCGGAAGCAGGAAAGACGGTTGCCGGACGATATCGTGAGATCCTGATCGACGAGTATCAGGACAGTAATTTTTTACAGGAAGATATCTTAAATTGTGTGACAGGTCACGGAGAAGATCGGAAGAATATGTTTATGGTAGGTGATATCAAGCAGAGCATCTACCGCTTCCGTATGGCAAGACCGGATCTGTTTCTGAATAAATATAATACATATTCTGACCGGGAAGATGCAGAAGATCAGAAGATCCTGCTTTCGAATAATTTTAGAAGTGCAGGAAAAGTGATTGATACGATCAATCAGATCTTTGAACCGTTGATGTCAGAGAATTTGGGCGGGATCGATTATGATGAATCGGCAAAGCTGCATATCGGAAGACAGGACAAGAATAATATGGGGTATGGATCCGAGATCCTGATCGTAAGGAATGATTGCGCAGATCCGGAGAAATCCCAGCCGGAAGAGATACGGTCGTTAACAAATGTGGATATAGAGGCACGGATGATCGCAGATGAGATCTATGAGTTAGTGAAGGGTGATAAACCACTTTATATTCCGGATGGAGATAACGGAGAGACCAGAAGGGTTTCTTACCGGGATATTGCGGTATTGATGCGAAGTGTGAAGAAGAATGCGAAAGCCTTTGAGGAAGCATTTGCGGAGCGTGGAATTCCATTATTTGTAGAGAGCGAGAGTGGATATTTTGATGCGATCGAGATCAGTACCCTGCTTGATATGCTGGCGGTGATCGATAATTCCCATCAGGATTATGCACTTGCAGCAGTCCTTCGTTCACCGCTTGCAGGTGTAAAGGAACAGGAGCTTGCAGAGATTGTAGGTATCTATGACCGGGACTTCAAGGATCATGAGAAGAATCTGGCGCGGACGGCGAGTTTTTATCAGAAGGTCTGTTATTATGCAGAAAAGCCGGACTCAGAAGCTTCAGAGGAGCTTCGACAGTTTCTTCGTATGCTGGATAGCTGGAAGGCAGATAAAAACTATATGAGTATCAGTGAACTGCTTCATTCGATATTGGAGCAGACCGGATATTATTGGTTTGTTGGCGCGATGCAGTCGGGAAAACGAAGACAGGCAAATATCGATATGCTGATCCAGAAAGCGGATACCTATGAGGACAGCAGTTTTCGTGGACTGTTTAATTTCCTGCGTTACATGGACCGGCTGAAGACGAATGATCTGGATTTTGCAGAAGCGTCGGTGCTTGGAGATGATGACGATTCTGTTGTGATGATGACGATGCATAAGAGCAAGGGACTGGAATTTCCGGTTGTATTTGTCAGTGGACTGGCAAATCGTTTTTCGAATCTGGATGCCTTATCTCCGGTGACGGTAAATGCAGACAGCTATCTGGCAGGTTATGCGATCGACCGGAAGAACCGTGCGAAGAAGAAAACATTTGCAAGAGCGGCCATGCTCAGTGTCATGAATGCAGAGAAGCTGGCGGAGGAGATCCGTATCTTATATGTTGCCCTGTCAAGAGCAAAAGAGAAGTTATATATGACAGCGGCGGTAAAAGACCCCGGAGCGGAAAAGGCAGTCTTTGATTATCCGCTGCAGACTGATTTTCTTATTGAAGCGTCCGGACAGATGCGGATGGAGCTTCCATATATCACCAGAATGGAAGCCGGCTGTTTTATGGACTGGATCTTATCGGCGTTATCTATGCATATCGTATCAGAAGATATTGTATGCAGAAAGGATACTTATGCAACCTGGGTACTTGCAAAGACCGGCTATCAGAATCAGATACTTGCCGGAACAAAAACAGATATGTCAGAAGAAAATGCTGTACAGACAGAGAATGAAACAGAGAATAAATCTAAGAGCATGATTGCACAGGAAGATCGTCAGTTATATGAAAAGTATAAGGAACTTTTAGATTATACCTACCCGTATAAAACAGAGCAGGCAGTAAAAAATAAGATGTCCGTTACAGAGATCAAACGACTGGCACACCGCGGAGAGGAGAATCCGGGATCTGACCTGTATCAGCCGCCTGTGACAGAAGCAGAGCTTACAATACCGGTGATTCATTCCCGCATGAAGGAGGAGCCTGTAAAAGGAAATGAGATGGGTACTGTGATCCATAAGATCATGGAGCTTATTGATTTTACAAGAAACAGCATGGATGAGATCAGAGAGCAGATCCGGTCATTTTTTGATCATGGATATTTGGAAGAACGGTACAGAGAGCATGTCCGTGCAGATAAGATTTATAACATGGTCAACAGTCCGCTAGGAATCCGTATGGCAGAGGCACAGAAGAACCATACCTTATACCGGGAGCAGCAGTTTTATATCGGCATGAAGCCGGAAGATATATCACCGGAGTATAAAGACAGCAAGGATATGGTCGTGGTTCAGGGAGTGATCGATGCCTATTTTCTGGAAGGAGATCAGGTGGTTTTAATGGACTACAAGACAGACCGGGTGAATCAGATATCGGATCTGGTCAGCCGTTATCATGTGCAGCTTGATATGTATGCAAAGACGATACATCAGCTTACCGGAAGAATGGTAACAGAGAAGATCATCTATGCCTTTCATTTTGATGACAGTATCAACTTATAAACAGTAAAATGTCCGCGGACAATCATTTAAAGAAGATGGCAGCCTGTTACTATGCAGAGTATTTTCAGGCTGCCTTTGGTATATTTATATTGTAAAGAGATTAGGGGCTTGGTATAATTAAAACCAAATGGAAAGAAGTATTTTGATAAATGACAGACCAGATAGAAACGATGGTGTGACAGATAAGAACCGGGAGAAGATAAAGAATGATAATAGCCAATAACTTAAAGAAAATTTACGGTAAAGATTTTGTGTCCGTAAACAATTTAAGCTTTCATATTAAGAAAGGTGAGATCGTCGGATTCGTAGGGCAGAATGGTGCGGGGAAGACGACAACGATCAAGATGCTGACAGGCATATTAAATCCGACAGAGGGCAGAGTTCAGATCAATGGTCATGATATCCGGAAAGATCCACTTGAGGCAAAACAGTCGATCGGATATATTGCAGATAATCCTGATATCTTTTTACGGTTGACAGGACTGGAATATGTGAATTTCATTGCAGATATTTATGGTGTATCAGAGACTGACCGTAAGAAGCGGTTAGAGGAAATGGCTGGGCGTTTTGGTATGGAAGACAGCTTAAATAAACAAATGGTCAGCTATTCGCATGGTATGCGCCAGAAAATGATGGTAATAGGCGCATTAGTACATAAACCACCGGTCTGGATCTTAGATGAACCGATGACCGGATTGGATCCGAATGCGGCATATGAATTAAAGAAGATGATGCGGGAGCATGCGGATGAAGGTAACTGCGTATTTTTCTCAACGCATGTTCTGGAAGTTGCAGAGAAATTGTGTGATAATATCATCATGATCAAGAAAGGTCATGATATCTATCAGGGAACGCTGGATGATCTGGTTGCCGCACATAAGAATAAGTCACTGGAAGATATATTTATAGAAATGACACATGAGGAATAGAGTGCTTATGAAGAATTTTTTGTATTTGACCAGAGTAATGGCAAAGGATACAGAGATGACGATGCCGGACACCGGAGAAAAAGCGAAGGCATATAAGACACTTGGTTCACTTGCGATGTGCTGTATCATGGTTCCCTGTTGTCTGGTCGTTGGATTTATTGTATATATTATGACAGAAGCACTGATAGAAGCCGGAGGAATGACCGAAGGTGTAGAGCTGATCATACAGTTGATGTCCGTATTTGGCATGATCTTTTCGGTGATGGTACTGTTTAATGTACTGTTTTTTTCATCGGATCTGGATCATCTGCTTCCACTTCCGGTAAAGCCGGGTGAGATCGTAGCAGCCAAATTTGTAAATGCATATATCGCAGAGAGTGTTATGGAGTTTATGGTTTTATTCAGTGGCTTTGTAGGCTACTTCATAGCTGCCGGATTTAAGCCGGTATCTGCACTGACTGCATTGGTCGGAGTTGCACTGCTTCCGATCCTTCCGCTTGTATATTGCGGTATTTTCGCCTTACTTTGTATGGCATTTTTAAGCCGGATAAAACTGTTTCGGAATGTAGATGTCATGACAGGACTGGTAACCGTTATTTTCCTCGGACTCTTTTTATTATCGTTTATTCAGATGGACAGCATCAATATTAACAATTATATTGATGGTCTGATGAATCATAACAATATGTTTACAGTGATCATGGGAAAGATATTCTTTACGGTTCCTGTATTCTTAAAAGCGCTTGAAACGAACAATATTGCATATTTCCTGCTGTTCATTCTGCTAAATGTGATTATGGCAGGACTGTTGTTCTTTCTTGGAAGCAAGCTGTATCTGCGTGGTGTATATCTGGTTTCATCTGTCGGAAAAGCAGAGAAGAAAGAAGATGTGGTTTCTGATGCGGCATATGCGAAAAAAAGTATTCACAAAGCATATTTTCTGAAGGAATGTAAGATACTATACCGGACACCGGCATATCGCAAATATTGTGTAATGGTAAATATTATATGGCCGGTTCTTGCGGTGGCATTGTTTGTTCTGCCTGCAACAAAGAACTTCATGACTTCATTTGAGAATCTGCTTTCCAAAGGTTTTGTAGCATCCGATCTGATCGCATTATTGCTGGTGCTGATCGTTTCCTTCTTTGCAACAGCAATGAACAGTATCGCATCAACCTCATTTACAAGAGAGGGAGAGCATTTCAGCTTTATCAAATATGTACCGGTCAGCTATCGGACACAGATTGGGATCAAAGCAGGTGTCAGTCTGGTATATAGCGGAATTACGGTTATAATTACGATTATCGTATTATGTGTCTGTATGCATATCAGTGTGCCGACAGCAATTTATTTTATTATTATTGCGTTATTGTCGGTTATGTGTTGTACTTATATCGGCCTTTGGTTGGACGCAACACATCCGAAATTAAATTGGGAAGATGAATATGGAGCGCTCAGAGGCAATTTGAATGCGTTCTTTAATATGGCGATTGCAATTCTGGTATCCATGATCCTATGTGGAATCGGTTTTTGTTTATTTAAGTTTACAAGGATGGATTCTTTTATGATCTTTGCAATCTATCTGGTAATTCTCGGACTTGTGACATACAGGATCCGCAGAAATGCCATTATATATATAAAAAAGAGTATAAGCAATGACTTATATGTTTAGGAGGCATAAAAATGAAAGATAAAAATGCATGGAACAGTTATGACAAGGAAGAACTTGCAAAGCTGGAAAAATTATGTAAAGCTTATCGTGAATTTCTGGATGCAGGAAAAACGGAGCGGGAATGTGTAAAAGAGATCGTAAAACAGGTAAAAAAAGCCGGATATGAAGATATTCAGGATGTAATCAAAGAAGGCAGGAAGCTGACAAAAGGTTCAAAGGTATATGCGGTATGGATGAATAAGACCGTAGCGCTATTTAACATCGGTAAGAAGAATATCGAAAAGGGTATGAATATTCTTGGCGCACATATTGATTCCCCACGTATGGATATCAAACAGATCCCATTATATGAGAAAGAGGGATTTGCTTATCTGGATACGCATTATTATGGTGGAATCAAGAAGTATCAGTGGGTAACTTTACCACTTGCTATCCATGGTGTAGTTGCCAAGACAGGCGGAGAAGTTGTAGAGGTAAACATTGGGGAAGACAAGAATGATCCTGTATTTTGTGTTACCGATCTGCTGATCCATCTTGCCGGTACTCAGATGGAAAAAAAGGCAAATAAGGTCATCGAAGGAGAAGAGTTGGATATCTTATTTGCAAGTAAGCCGTTAAAGGGAAAAGAAAAAGAAGCAGTAAAGGAACAGGTACTTGCACTTCTGAAGAAGAAATATGGAATGAAGGAAGAGGATTTCATTTCAGCAGAGCTTGAGATCGTCCCGGCAGGAAAGGCAAGAAACTGTGGAATCGATGAGAGCATGGTCATGGCATACGGACAGGATGACAGAGTATGTGCATATACATCTATGGTTGCGATGTTGGAAGCAGAAGATGTAGAAAAGACGACCTGTTGTCTGTTGACAGATAAAGAGGAGATCGGAAGCGTGGGGGCAACCGGAATGCAGTCTCATTTCTTTGAGAATACAGTCGCTGAGATCATGAATGCGATGGGCTGTTATAATGAACTGGCACTCAGAAGATGTCTGGCATCCTCCAGAATGTTATCCTCTGACGTATCTGCAGGCTATGATCCAACCTTTGCAAGTGCATTTGACAAGAAGAATGCAGCTATCTTTGGTGAAGGTATGGTATTTAACAAGTTTACAGGTGCAAGAGGCAAATCCGGTTCCAACGATGCAAATGCAGAATATCTCGCAGCTATCCGTAAGGTGATGGATGATGCAGGAGTATACTATCAGACAGCAGAGCTTGGTAAAGTAGATGTTGGCGGTGGCGGTACGATCGCTTATATCTTATCATTATATGGAATGGAAGTTGTGGACTGTGGTGTGGCAGTATTAAACATGCATGCTCCATGGGAGATCACCTCCAAAGCGGATATTTACGAAACTAAAAAAGGATATGTAGCATTTTTATTAGGTGCATAAGAAAACTATGAAGCAGTTACATTCAAAAATCAGAATGATTATTTTAATAGCAGCAGCCGTGATGATACTTTTTTCACCACGGCTAGTTGTGTCTGCCGGAGAGAATTTTACCTCTGATTACAGTCAGACAGAGTATACAGAAGAAGATGGATTTGAGAGCGGTGAGGCGAATTGTATAGTCCAGTCTTCCAGTGGATATATATGGATTGGAACGGATAGTGGTCTGTATCGATATGACGGAAGTGAATTCCGTAAATTTACACTTGGTGAAGATGAAGGAAGCAATGCTTATTCTGTAAACAGTATTTTATCAACATCTTCCGGTGAGTTATATGTTGGAACAGAAAATTATGGCTTTTTTGTCTATGATAAAGGCAAATTTTTTCGTGTAACAAATCCATCCGATGCAGAGATAACAACGATCCATAGTATGTATGAAGATGAAGAGGGTAAGATATGGCTGGCAACATCTTCGGGTATTTATTATTATTCAGACGGAGATATGACATTAGTTGCTGATGAAGATATCGTATATCCGGATGTGACTGCAATCGGCGGATACAAATCTTATGTGTATGCGATAGTAAACAGTGATACGATTGTCAATATTAAAAATAATGAGATCGTCAGTAAGACAAATAAGGCGGCATATACTGAAGAAGATCTGAACAGCCTGTATGTGGATTCGGATGGAAATCGCTATATTGGTACGGTTGGGCATACGATTGTTCGTTTAACGACGAATAAAAATTTTACCCTGATTTCAACAGCTGCCCTCAGTGGTATCAATAAGCTTGGCTTATATGGAGATAGATTCTGGGTGCTTGCGGATGATGGTATAGGTTACATAAATCAGGACGGCGGTATACAATATGTGACCGGGCTTGCGTTTAATGAATCGATGAGTGATATTCTGGTAGACTTTGAAGGTAATTATTGGATGACCTCTTATCGAAAAGGACTTCTGTTTCTCGGTCGAAGCAAATTCCAGAATGCGACACTGAAATATGGCATGAATGAATCCATTGTAAACTGTGTGACAGAATATCAGGGGAGATTGTATGTTGGTACAGATGATGGTCTGGACATCATTAATGCAGATGGGACATTGGACAGAGAATCAGATCTGGTGACCATGCTTTCCGGCAAAAGTATCCGTGATTTTTGTGTGGATTCCAGAAACAATTTATGGATATGTTCTTATCGTCTCTATGGTGTAATCAAGGTTAATCCGAGAGGGAAATATAAAGTATATAATAAGAGTGAAGCGCTTCTTACCAGTAATGCCGTTAACTGTATAATTGAACTGAAAGATGGAAGCATGGCAGTCGGTACAGAGAATGGTATTACTATACTCAGTAATGGTAAAGTGGCAGCAAGTTATGGCAGATTTTCCGGAATGGAAAATGCGGATATCATATCACTGTATCAGGGAGATGATGGAACGCTGTATGCAGGTTCTAATGGTTCCGGTCTGTATACGATCGACATAGAATCAAATCTTCGAAAACTATCTGCAGCTGACGGACTGGATTCCAATATTGTTTCTTCTATTGTTGGTGGCAGTAATGGAATCTGGATCGGAACAGACAATGGTCTGTACTATCAGGAGGGCGTGATTCGTCAGATTAGCGCCATTGATTCATCAAATTCTATTGCAGATCTGATCATGGATGAATCCGGCAATTTATGGATCTTCGGATCCAGAGGTATTCAGAAATATTACGAGGGGGATCTGCTTAGTTCAGCGGCGCCTGAAGGTGAGAGTTATACAAAAAATGATGGATTGATTTCCGGTATTTCGGATAATTCTACAGAATATATATCAGCAACTGGAAAAGTATATGTATGCTGTGATCAGGGACTCAGTGTTTTGGATCTGAATCAGATATATACAAATGAAGTTTCCCCACAGGTCCGTATATCATCAGTTACGGTTGATGATAAAGAATATGCATTTTCCGATCTGGATGGTAAAATCCGCGTTCCGGGAGATACGAACCGTATCGTTGTGAAATTTTCGGTTCTTAGTTATGTGAATCGTGGAGACATTCAGGTAAAGTATCATTTGGAAGGCTTTGAAGATAAGGATCGTGTCTTATCAGGGACCGATTATCTTGAAGCGGAGTATACAAATCTGGAAGGCGGGGACTATACTTTTGTCCTGACGGCCGAGAATTCAGATGGTATAGCCTGTAAAGAACCGCTGTCTTTCTCAATCGTAAAAGAATTGAAATTCTGGGAAACATCGTTTTCAAAGGTTCTGATCGCTTTATTTGTGATTCTGACCTGTATTACGATCATAGTGGTTGCCAGATATATTTTCATATTACTTGGCAGAAAAAATAAACAGGTAGAAGAATTAAGTAAAAAGAATGAGCAAGCAGAAAAATCAAATCGGGCAAAGAATGATTATGTTAATTATCTGAGCCGTGAGATCCGTGTTCCGTTGAATTCCATTCTTGCAATCAGTGAGATGCTGCTCCGTAATGTAGATTCTCAAAATGAAGAAGAGCTAAAGCAATTATCAACGGTTTATGGTTCCGGTTATGAGATACTTGGAATTATTGATGGTATTTCCAGACTATCAAATCTTCAGGATGGAACAATTGATCTGGTTGAAAAGGAATATGCAGTTTCTGATGTGATCGAAGAACTGGCAATACAATTTAAAGAGATGATCAATCGAGAGCTTGTAAGTATAAAAGTAAGTATTGAGGATGATATTCCAAATGGACTGATTGGTGACTGTTCAAAGATAAAAGAGATATTGCTTAATCTATATCAAAGGGCGGCTAAGACGACGAAAGAGGGAAGTATAAGTATTTCGGTTGACTGGCGTACGATTCCGCCTGAGGAATGCGAGAAAGAAGACAGTATATATCTGGATATAGAGATATCGGATACAGGCACGGGTGTAAAGGAAGAACGTTTGGACAGCTTTTTTGATCTGGATGATTCTTACGACAGAACAGATATCGGTAATTTTGATGTCAGTATCGGGCTTGCGATCGCGCGACAGTTGATTGAGAGTATGGGTGGAACTCCTGAGGTTGACAGCACATATGGAGCAGGAACGACGATCCGGTTCTCGATCATACAGCAGGTATTTGATTACAGCTATGTAAATTATAATGTTAGCAAGCGAAAAGAGTTGGCCTTCCGTAACTCGAGTTCCAGAATCTGGCTGCCGGATGTACGTATACTTCTTGTAGATGATTCTGATGTCAGTCTGGGAATCCAGAAAGTTATATTTGAATCATATGAGTTGGTCTGTGATACGGCATTATCGGGCTTTGAGGCAATCGATAAGGTAATGGTGACACCATATGACATGATATTTATTGATACCGTGATGCCTGTTATGGATGGAGCAGATACTGTTCGTGAGATCAGAGGCCTGGATGGAGAAGAGTATAAGAGAGTTCCGATTGTTGCGCTTTCAGAGAATAATGTAGAGAGCAACAGGGATGAGATTGTTAAAGAGGGATTCAGTGATGTTCTGGTAAAACCCCTTGAAATGGATGGAATTGAACGGGTGTTCCGGTTATTCCTGCCGGAGGAGAAGATCAAAGAAAAGACAAGCAATATCAGACAATATATCAGTGAATCCAGATTTAAGGATGATGTTTATATTCTGGAGAACAGTATTGTTGTAGAAAATGCATTGAAGATGCTTGGTGGCAATTTTGATACATTTAACCGATTTATTATGGCGTTTAAGGAAGATTATGAACAGGATGCGGACAGACTGGAAGAATATATCGACGATGATGTCAGAAAATATCGGAATATCATTCATGATATTAAGAGCAGCAGTGGTAATATCGGCGCATACAGCATCGAACGTAAAGCGGCCAATCTTGAATCGGCAATTAATATAGGAAATATGCAGTATGCAAAAGAGAATACGCATGAATTTGTGTCAATGTTGAGACGATTATTTAAGGATATCGGACTTTATCTTGATAAGATCAATCCAGAAGAATCACAGGAAAAGATAATGAAAGATTCTGTTGATCGTGGACAGCTGAAGGATATGCGTAGCTTCTTACGGGATGCGGATATCAAGTCTGTTAAAGAGATATTTATCGAGATAGAAAAATATGAATATAGCGATGCTGACATAGAATTCTTAAATGCGTTAAGGATGACGGTAGATGCGATGGATTATGAAGGTGCAAGTGAGATTATCGATCAGTATCTGAACAGTAAGTAGTATACTATTGTGTAATACATAGATATGTAGTGCACAGGAATATTAAAAATATAATAAAGTAAGAAAGAAGGATGTAAAACATGAGAGTAGCAATCATAATGGGATCAACAAGTGACCTGCCAAAGGTTGAGCCGGCAATCGGCATTTTAAAGGAGTATGGAGTAACTGTTGATGTGAGATGTCTGTCTGCACATAGAGCGCATGCGGGACTTTCGGAGTTTATTGAAGAAGCAAATAATAACGGAACACAGGTTATCATTACTGCCGCAGGTATGGCAGCAGCACTTCCGGGTGTCGTAGCCAGCCAGACAGTTATTCCGGTTATCGGTGTACCGATTTCCGGTTCAGTATTAGATGGAATGGATGCACTTCTTTCTATCGTTCAGATGCCATCCGGTATCCCTGTAGCAACAGTAGCGATCAACGGAAGCAAGAATGCAGCATACCTGGCACTTCAGATCATTGGAAATAGCAATGCAGAAGTAAGAAAGAAACTTTTAGCAGAACGTGAGTCCATGGAAGCTGCAGCTATGAAGGCAAATGCAGAAGTAATAGCAAAATATAATTAATCAGTTGCAGATCATATAAAATGATGATTTCATATGTAGATATGTGATCTGCATAGAGTGAAAACAGAAGAAAAGCAGGAGAAAAAATGATGATAAATTCAGGTCCTCCTGCTTTACTTTTTACCTTGTAAATGGTATTGTAAAGGGCGGATGGTATTCGAAAGAAACTATACCTGATTTACACCACAGATAGAACAGGCGATAGCAGGTGATCATATGAGGATTGGATTTATCGGTGCAGGCAAAGTAGGCTTTACACTTGGAAAGTATCTTGAGCAGAATTTGAAAAAAGAAAAGATACAAAAGAATCTTCCGGAGACAGTAACCGTATCCGGATATTACAGCAGACAGGTGGAGAGCGCAAAAGAAGCTGCAGCATTTACCGATACCGCAGTGCTTGATGATCTGAAGAAGATCGTTTGTGCAAGCGATGTCCTGATGCTTACCGTTCCGGATGGAAGAATAGAAGCAGTGTGGGACAGTATAAAGGCCTTTGATATCAAGGGCAAACTGATCTGTCATTGTAGTGGTGCTATGACATCTAATATTTTTTCAGGTGTAACAGAGGCAGGAGCCTTTGGTTATTCGATTCATCCTATGTATGCAATCAGTTCAAAGACAAAATCCTACAGGGAAATGCAGAAATGTTTTTTTACAGTAGAAGGTGATGAAGAGTGGGGAAATGAAATTTGCCGCTTTATTCGTCTTTTAGGAAATGACTGTGTACTTCTCTCAACAGAAAATAAAACAAAATATCATGCTGCAGCAGTATTTGCCAGTAATCTGGTAAATGGTCTGTACGGATCGGCAGTTTCATTACTGGAAGACTGCGGATTTGAAAATAAACAGGCAGAACGTGCGCTTGTTCCATTATTTATGGGAAATGCATCGCATATAGCAGAAGATGGACCGGTGGCAGGGCTGACCGGACCGATTGAGAGAAATGACGTAACGACAGTAAAGAAACATCTGAATGTTCTTGAAAAAAATGAGAAATATATTTATACCGGTGTATCAAGAGCTGTAGTTACTCTGGCAGAACAGAAATATCCTGACCGTGATTATTCAGAGATGAAGAATATTCTATCAAAGCAGGAGTAAAAGACGAAAATGCTGCAATGCCGGATGGACTATGACAGGCAAGCCGGCGGATATAACAAAACAGGATTTTGAAATGAACAAAGTACGAAATGATTTCAGAATAGGAGAATAAGACGTATGAAGAACACAACAACATCAATTATGCAGATGAAGAATTCCGAGCATAAGATTTCTATGCTGACAGCGTATGATTATACGACAGCAAGATTATTGGACGAAGCAGGAGTCAATACGATCCTTGTCGGTGATTCCCTCGGAAATGTAATCCTTGGATATGAGGATACGATCTCCGTAACCGTAGAAGACATGATCCATCATAGCGCAGCCGTTGCAAGAGGAGCCAAGAATGCACTGGTTGTAACCGATCTTCCATTTATGTCCTATCAGACCAGTGTATATGACGCAGTCGTAAATGCAGGCCGTCTGATGAAGGAAGGCAGAGCTGGAGCTGTAAAGTTAGAAGGTGGTAAAGAAGTCTGCCCACAGATTAAAGCAATCGTATCAGCAGGAATCCCTGTTGTTGCACATCTGGGACTGACTCCGCAGTCAATCAATACTTTCGGTGGCTTTAAGGTTCAGGGTAAGACAGAAGCAGCAGCTAAGAAGCTGATCGAGGATGCCAAGGCAGTAGAAGAAGCAGGTGCGTTTTTACTGGTACTGGAGTGTGTCCCTGCAAAGCTTGCAAAGCTTGTAACAGAGAGCATCAACATTCCTACGATCGGAATCGGAGCAGGAGCAGGATGCGACGGACAGGTTCTTGTAATTTACGATATGCTTGGCATGTTCAGTGATTTTAAGCCGAAGTTTGTAAAGCATTTTGCAAATGCAGGAGACATGATTCGTGAAGCAGTAAAGACTTATATAGCAGAGATTGACGATGGAATATTTCCGGCAGAAGAACACTGCTACAAAATTGATGATGAAGTAATCGATAAATTATACTAAGAGATAGAAGCTGCCTGAACCGGTAAAAATCGGGAGACAGGATCAGGAAAGGACTGGAAATCAGAAATGAAGATTTTAAAAACAGTAGATGAAGTAAGAAGTCAGGTTAAGGCATGGAAGAAAGAAGGCTTAAGTGTTGGACTTGTACCAACAATGGGATATCTCCATGAGGGACATCAGAGTCTGATCAGGAAATCCGTAGAACAGAATGACAGAACCGTTGTATCTGTATTTGTCAATCCGATGCAGTTTGGACCAACAGAGGATCTGGAGAGTTATCCAAGAGATCTTGATGCAGATGCAAAGTTATGCGAGACAACAGGTGCAGATGTGATCTTTCATCCGGAACCGGAAGAAATGTATAAGCCGGGATTTTGTTCTTATGTCAATATGACAGGGCTTCCGGATGCATTATGCGGACTGACTCGTCCGGTACATTTCAAAGGTGTATGTACAGTTGTAAATAAATTATTCAATATCGTTCAGCCGGATCGTGCTTATTTTGGTCAGAAGGATGCACAGCAGCTTGCGATCATCATGCGTATGGTTACAGATCTGAACATGGATATTGAGATCGTTGGATGTCCGATCATCCGTGAGGCAGATGGGCTTGCCAAGAGTTCCAGAAATATTTATCTGAAGCCGGAAGAACGTCAGGCAGCAGTTGTACTGAGCAAGTCAGTTAAGCTTGGACAGAAAATGATCGAAGATGGTGAGCGAGATGCGAAGAAGATTGTAGCAGCAATGAAAGACCTGATCGGATCAGAGCCACTTGCAGATATTGATTATGTTGAGATGGTGGATATGGATACTATGAAGTCAATCGATATAGTAGAGGGACATGTCCTTTGTGCTATGGCAGTCAGATTTGGCAAGGCAAGATTGATCGATAACTTTATCCTTGATATGAACAAATAACAGCCGGATCAGGATTCGTTCCGGACAGAATGATTTTCAATGATACGATGCAGAATGGAGAAAATGATGTTAAAGAATAAGACCGTTGTTTTAGGTGTAACAGGAAGTATAGCGGCATATAAGATGGCAAATGTTGCCAGTATGCTTGTAAAACTGCATGCAGATGTAAATGTCATCATGACAGAAAATGCGACCAATTTTATCAATCCGATCACATTTGAGACCTTAACAGGAAATAAGTGTCTGGTGGATACCTTTGATCGTAATTTTCAGTTTAACGTAGAGCATGTTGCACTTGCAAAACGGGCAGATGTCTTTATGGTCGCTCCTGCATCGGCAAATATCATTGGGAAGATTGCAGGCGGAATTGCTGACGATATGTTGAGCACTACGATCATGGCAGCAAAATGTCCGAAGCTGATCGCACCTGCAATGAATACGAATATGTTAGAGAATCCGATCGTTCAGGATAATATCAGAAAACTGCAGTCCTATGACTATGAGATCATAGAGTCGGCAAGCGGATACCTTGCCTGTGGAGATACAGGCAAGGGAAAGCTCCCGAGTGAGCAGTTGTTAGTTGATTATATATTAAAAAATATTGCAGCAGAGAAAGATATGCAGGGAATAAAAGTACTTGTTACTGCAGGTCCTACGATGGAAGCAATCGACCCGGTTCGCTTTATCTCAAATCATTCAACTGGTAAAATGGGGTATGCGATCGCGAGACAGGCGATGCTCCGTGGGGCAGATGTAACCCTCGTAACAGGAAAGGTAGCGATTGCACCACCGGAATTCGTAACAGTGGTTCCGGTTACTTCTGCACAGGATATGTATGAAGCTGTAACAGCAGCCAGTGCTGATCAGGATATCATTATTAAGGCAGCCGCAGTTGCTGATTATAGACCGGCAGAGGTAGCAGATAACAAGATCAAGAAATCGGATGCTGATATGAGCATTCCGCTTACAAGAACAAAGGATATTCTTGCATTCCTTGGAATGCAGAGAGAAGAGGCAAGAAAGACAAATGGGGACAGCAGACTTGCCGGACAGATCATATGCGGATTTTCGATGGAGACACAGAATCTGTTAGAGAATTCCAGAAAGAAGCTGGAAAAAAAGAAGATCGATATGGTCGCAGCAAATAATTTAAAGACAGCGGGGGCTGGTTTTGGGACAGATACCAATGTGCTGACATTGATCACACAGGATGAGGATATTGAATTGCCACAGATGAGTAAAGAGGAGTGTGCAGACAGACTTCTTACCCAGTTAATAAAAATGAGGAAATAATATTACCTGGAGGCTGGCATTGAGCATAGAAAATAAGAAAAAGCTGCGGGTGTTATGCCTGGTGCTATTTATATTATACAGTATATCCATTGTCTATTTTCTGATATTTAGTGATATGTTTGGAAGGGGACATGGATATGAAGAGATGCGGTACAATCTGACACCGTTTCTCGAGATTAAGCGTTTCGTAAAGTACAGAAGTTATATGACGACCACAAGCGTGATGTTAAATCTGGTTGGAAATGTTCTTGCTTTTGTACCATTTGGAATGTTGATCCGCTGGGTCAGAGGTAAAAAGACTGGATTTTTTACAGCGACTCTGGCGGCATTTGCGTTTTCGTTAAGTATTGAACTGGTACAGTTGATAACAAAACTTGGGGTGTTTGATGTGGATGATATTATCATGAATACCTTTGGCGGCATGCTTGGATACATTATTTATTATATTTTAGCAAGATTTGACAGAAAAAGGAGAAAAGAGTTTGAAAAACAGTGATTTCAGGATGGCTCCTTCCGGAAATTCAAGAGATACAACAATTTCGTATATATTAGGAATACTCGGTGGTGTTTTTATAGTACTGTCCGTGATCAAATCTATTATATCAAGAGGTGCGGTAGAACGTATCTATGGTGTATTGATGATCAGTGCATTTTTGATGGCATTAACAGGAATCGTATTTGGCGTAATCGGATACCATTCTGAGGAAGGCGGTGTCACATCTAAAAAAATGGCTGTTTACCTGAATATTGTTGTATTTGTGATAGCGGGTATCTTTTTTATTAAGGGGATGTAGTATATGGATGAAAGATTAAGGAAACAGCTGGATTTTATATTGGAAGTAGACAAGAGTAAATTTGTAGTCAGACAGACGTATCTGACAGATGGGATCAGAAAAGAAGATGACGCAGAACATTCCTGGCATATTGCACTTATGGCAATCTTGCTGGCGGAATATTCAAATGAACCGGTTGACGTATTAAGGTTGGTTTCCATGCTGCTGGTTCATGATCTGATCGAGATAGATGCAGGTGATACATATGCATATGATAAAAATGCAAATGCAACAAAAAGAGAACGGGAATTAAAGGCTGCTGACCGGATATTTAATATCCTGCCGGAAGATCAGGCAAAGAAGCTTCGTGGACTCTGGGATGAATTTGAGGAGTATCAGACGCCGGAAGCCAAATTTGCACATGTGATGGATAATCTGGCACCGGTTATGTTAGGCGATGCAGTCGGAGGAAAAGGCTGGAAAGAGCATGGTGTTTTCGAGAACCAGGTGTATGGTAGAAACAAGCGGACACCGGAGGGATCAGAGACGTTATATCAGGTGATTGATGAGGTGTTCCGGAAGAACATTCAACTTGGAAACATAAAGGGAGACAATAAATGACATATTATAAGGATATAACAGCAGAATATGAAGATATCGAAGATCGTTACGAACTGATAGTTGAGCGGATCCGTTCGATCACAAAAGAAGAAACAGTGGACATGCGGTATCGGGATTATTTTGTAAGAACTGGAGAATTTTTACTGCAGTTAGATAAAGTGATCGAAAAGGTAAAAAGTGGGATGCCCATTTCGGAGAGCTGTACAGCGGGCGAATTACAGCAGATAAATGCAGCACTTTATCAGGATGTTATGCCTGAAAATTACGAAACGAGTTATTGCAACTATGAATACACCAGACAGATGTTTGGTGAGAAAATAGCAGAGAACGAGATTGAAGACATAGACAAGCGGGAATATTTATTTGCTGACTATCTGACATTTCTTTGTTATGAATTCCATGGACTGATCGCGGCAGCATTTGAAGGAAGAGTTGTAGACCTTACTGTATGGTTTGAATTGTTTGTGGAGGTATATGGGATCTTTGAGGATTTTCCATCTGTTAAAGCAGTAAAAGATGCCATTTATTATTTTGAACATGATTATGCGGAGTTCTTCATGGATTATCGTGTGCGTGAGAAGATGGATCCGATTCTTTCCTTTGCGACAGATATTGTCATGAAATGTGAAGACGGAGATAACAGCTATTTATATGAATATGGCGAATACATCGGAAAGAATGAATTGGAAACGGAAGCGTTTCTTCGCAGGATGTCATCAGAAAAAGTGGCGTCGATCGCCCGGACTTATACAGAAGGGTTTCGACAGGGCTTTGTAGCGGCCGGAATTGATATGTCAAAAAAGAAGCATGTAAACATCCGCTATTCGATCGGTATGGAGCGTATCGTAAAAGCTGCAATCCTCCAGTTCCGTGATATGGGGCTGGAACCGTTATGCTTCCGTTATGATACCAACCGGATCAATCGGATCAGAATGAACCGGATTGGTTATGTAGGTACTCCGGTAAATAAGCAGATGGATTACGATCATCAGATGGATCAGGCGTTATTCCTTGATCGTAAGCTGATGGAACGAAAGTTAGAGATAATGCGAGGCGCTTATGAGAAATACAGATATGAGGCGTCCGTATATGCAGGACCGGCGTGTATCGAGATCTTTGGTGAGACACCGTTTGAACCGGTAAGCAAGCCAGGACAGCTTACGCTTAGCAAGAAGCAGCAGGAGCTTGGTGTGGAATATACCAATGAACTGTCACAGATCGTGAATGAATATATACCGGGAGATGAGTATAGCTTTACGATCATCGCATATCCAATGCCTGAGATCGGAGATAATTATGAGGAGATATTTGAACAGATCATTCGAATAAACAATTTGGAGAGTAATGCATATCGTCCGATTCATCAGACGATCATCGATGAGCTGGATCAGGCAGAATGGGTACATGTGATTGGACAGAATGGCAATCAGACTGATATGAAGGTAATGCTGCATGTGTTAGAGCACCCGGAGACAGAGACAAATTTTGAGAACTGTCTGGCGGATGTGAATATTCCTCTTGGCGAGGTTTTTACATCGCCGAAGCTTACCGGAACGCATGGAGTTTTAAATGTAAGTGAGGTCTATCTGAATGATCTGAAATATGTCGATCTCAAGCTGACCTTTGAAGATGGAAAGATCAGAACCTATACCTGCAAGAACTTTGACAGAGAAGAAGATAATATCAAATTTGTAAAGGACAATCTTCTGGGCGGACGGGAGACACTGCCGATCGGAGAGTTTGCAATCGGAACAAATACGACCGCATATGTACTTGCAAATAAATATAACATGGTATATAAACTGCCGATTCTGATCGTAGAGAAGATGGGGCCGCATTTTGCAGTCGGTGATACCTGCTATAGCTGGAGCGAAGAAAATATCCTTCATAATCCGGACGGCAAGGAAATCGTTGCAAAGGATAATGAGTGCTCGATCCTTCGAAAGACGGATATCAGCAAGGCATATTTTAACTGCCATACCGATATTACGATACCATATGATGAGATCGGAGGCATTTATTCGGTTCATGCAGATGGAACCAAAGTTGCCATTATCGAAAATGGCAGATTTGTTCTTCCGGGAACAGAGATGTTAAATGAGCCGTTTAAAGAGGCAAAATAAAAAATAAACCATATAAATGAGAGTGGATTCATCATCCTGAACATGGGAGAGAAACTATCATTTATATGGTTTATTTTATTTCACAGCGTTTATCTGTGCTTTTATAAAGAAGTTAGTATTCGTATCGTATTTTATTATTTTAAAACAGACATTCGCTTATATCGTTTATTTGAATACAGTGCGCTGTCTGCCTGGCTTAACAGATCCTCAATCTTGATATCCGGATCGCAGGAAAATTCCGATACACCGACACTCATTTCGATATAATATGGTTTGCCACAGGTTTCATTTAATTCATTGGACAATTCCTGAATCCTTGCCTGTACAGTCTTAGGAAAATCAAGATCATCAATGAAAGCAAAACATACAAACTCATCACCGCCGATTCGACCGACAATGTCACTCGCCCGGAAACTTGTCATCAGGATATTTGCAATATTCTTTAAAGCAAAATCTCCATCGTTGTGTCCGAATTTATCGTTTACGATCTTTAAGCTGTCCATGTCTGCAAACAGTAGCATTGCTTTACGTCCATGATTGGCAGGTTTATTGATCAGGTATTCTACTTTTTCCATTAATCCACGTCTGTTATTGACTCCGGTCAGTTCATCGGAGGTAGACAGGTGATTTAACAGCTCATTTTTTTCATGGATCTCATTTAAGGACATTACTAATTGTTCTTTTGTCTGGATCTGTTCTTTTAAAAGTGATAAATATTTAAAAGAAGCCCCAAGATGAAGAGAAGTTGTATAAATGTGTCCAAAGTGATTTACATCTGTATTGCATACAAACAGACCATGATGTTGTTCATTTGTAAAAATAGGAACAATAACAACGGTAAATCTATCTTCAAAACCGGTATATTCATTGTCGAAGATATCGGTAGATGCAATACGACGTGTTTCACCTGATAAAACAGCTGTATGTTTTGGATTGTAAAAAGCTTGAAGATACAAAGTATCCGGCGTTTTCCAGCTTCCGTCCGGTTGAATGGCGACGGGCTCATCATACGCATATAAATAAGATGCTGCAAATCCAAGGTCTTTTAATTTAGCAAGCATAGATGAAAAGGTTTTTGCTGTATCGGTTCCATATGTAAGAGTATCTCTTGTAATATAGATTGAAGACCATGATCCCGTTTTGCTGTCATGTTCCTGTTGGTACAAAGAAGTTGACAAAAACTGTGCGATAGCACTTGTAATATGAGAATTTAGCCGATAGTATTCAGACCGTTTATCCGGATCGTTGATTAATGCTATGATGACACTGGAAAAACAACGGAATGAAAATGCAATATTGGTTACTGAAAAGAAACTTGTGACAGGAGATGACAATAATGTCATCAGTTTGTCTACAATCAGATTCTTTGGATATGGTTTTGCCTTTGGTAAAATAGCAATTTCTATTATATCCTTCCAGATGCTGTTGATCTGATCAAGAACAATCGTACCAAAAAAGCTGTTTTTAATGTTGCCTAAAATAGAATCATCACAGTATTCCAGAATATCTGTTACAGTAGAGAAATTGTCAATCGGCATATGTTCGGTATTTTCATGCAGAATGCACCCACATGATAATCGTTTTACAAAGTGGGAATCCAAGACAGAAGAACAGAATTCGCCTGTCTTAATATCCTGAATTATCTTGCCAACGGCACGATAGCCCAATGCCGGGGTGTTCGCGTTTACGGTTGTAAGGGGTGGAACCATAGTTACGGAACCGGGAGAGTTGTCAAAACCGATTACACTGATATCAGCTCCGATTCGGATGTTACGGCTTTTCAATTCCTGATAGCCACCGATAGCCATTTGATCGTTAGAGAAAATAATTGCATCAGCATCCGGATTATCATCAAGTAGTTTACCGACAATCTCACGGCTGTATTCAGAATAATCACCGTATACGATCATATCTTCGGTGACCGGTATGTTGTGAGCTTTCATTGTAGTTCGGTATACATTCAAACGTTCCAGAGCATCTTCATTTGTCTTTCTTCCGGCAACAAAACAGATATGCTTTCGGTTGTGATGAATAATCAGATGTTCAATGGCATCTCGAAGACCGGCAGTACTGTCGGTCTGTAAACAAGGATAACCTGAAACCTTAGATTCCAGAGTAAGAATCGGAATATCCTTAAAGGTATCCAAAAATGCTTCGATACTTTTTTGTGATATAAAAGATGCAATCGTGCCAACGGACACGATCAGGGCATCCAGATTTTCTTTTTTAGCATAATAAAAAACAGAGTTGTACTGATAATCATAAATTTCGTTTTCAGGATCGTTAAATGAAGCATTTAAAAACATGCCCGGAAAGACGATGAGATTCACGTCTAGCTCTTTCGCTGCGTATTCAGCTCCTTTACATATTTCATTTGCATATTCATTGTCGAGATGACATATGAATAATCCAATGTTTAATCTATTATTTGTCATACAACTACCTCTTGTTAATGAAAATACAGTTACTCTGCATATGATATTATATTACCATAAATGGGAATCATTATCAAATTATATTTGATATTTATATAGTATTTTTTTAAAAAAAGAAACACGCTTTGCTGATGAACAAAATTGTGCCGAACAGAGACCTGTTTTGGGCTGGTATATTTGTGAGAATGGCTTCTTTACAAACAGAAATTAATCCCGTATAATTTATAAGAATCAATTGGCATGAAAATGCACTTTATAATGGATAAAACAGGAGGATTTTACAATGGATTACAAGAATGCCGGCGTTGATATTGAGGCAGGATATAAGTCAGTAGAACTTATGAAGAAGCACATCAAGACAACCATGAGACCAGAGGTATTAGGTGGTATCGGAGGTTTTGCTGGTGCGTTCAGTCTTGCAAAGATCAAAGAGATGAAAGAGCCTGTATTACTGTCTGGAACAGATGGATGCGGTACAAAAGTACAGCTTGCATATATCATGGATAAGCACGATACGATCGGAATCGATGCTGTGGCTATGTGCGTGAATGATATTGCATGTTCTGGTGGAGAACCTCTTTTCTTCCTGGATTATATAGCATGTGGTAAGAATTATCCGGAAAAGATCGCTACGATCGTAAGTGGTGTTGCAGAAGGCTGTAACCAGTCCGGTGCAGCTTTAGTTGGCGGTGAGACAGCAGAGCATCCGGGACTTATGCCGGAGAATGAGTATGACCTTGCGGGATTTGCTGTAGGTGTCGTAGAGAAGGATGAACTTATCACAGGAGAGAATATCAAAGCCGGAGATACATTGATCGGTATCGCTTCCAGCGGTGTACACAGCAATGGTTTCTCATTGGTTCGTAAAGTATTTGAGATGACAAAGGAATCTCTGGGTACATATTATGATGAACTCGGAACAACACTTGGCGAAGCACTTCTTGCTCCGACAAGAATTTATGTAAAAGCATTAAAGGCAGTAAAGGATGCCGGTGTAATGATTAAGGGTTGCAGCCATATTACAGGTGGCGGTTTCTATGAGAACATTCCAAGAATGCTTCCGGACGGAGCTCGTGCACAGGTGAAGAAGGACTCATATGAAGTGCCTGCTATATTCAAGCTCCTTGCAAAGAAGGGCGATATAGATGAGCATATGATGTACAACACATATAACATGGGTGTTGGTATGTGCCTTGCAATAGATCCTGCAGATGCAGATAAGACAATAGCAGCTATAGAGAGTGCCGGAGACAAGGCATTTGTTCTCGGTACAGTAGTAGCCGGTGAAAAGGGAGTAGATTTATGCTAAGAATAGCAGTTCTGGTTTCCGGTGGCGGTACGAACTTGCAGGCGATCATTGATGCGATCGCAGCAGGAAAGATCACAGACACCGAGATCGCAGCAGTTATCAGTAATAATAAAAATGCCTATGCACTGGAACGTGCAAAACAGGCAGGTATAAAAGATATCGTAGTATCACCAAAGGATTTTGAAACAAGAGAAGTATTTAATGAGAACCTGTTGAAGACTTTACAGGAAGTGAATCCGGATCTGATCGTACTTGCGGGATACCTTGTAGTTATTCCGGAGAGCGTGATCGATGTATTTGAGAATCGGATTATCAATATCCATCCTTCTCTGATCCCTGCTTTTTGTGGCACAGGCTATTATGGACTCAAGGTTCATGAGGCAGCGTTAAAAAGAGGTGTAAAAGTAGTAGGTGCTACGGTACATTTTGTAGATAAAGGAACCGATACTGGTCCGATCATTATGCAGAAAGCGGTTGCAGTACAAAACGGAGATACTCCGAAGGTGCTTCAGCAGAGAGTCATGGAGCAGGCAGAGTGGAATATTCTACCTACTGCTATTGATAAGATCGCACATGGAAAGGTTCGGATCGAAGACGGCATAACAGTTGTAGAAGACTGACAGGAGGAAAACAAATGAAGATTTTAGTTGTAGGTGGCGGCGGAAGAGAGCATGCTATTATTACAAGTATTGCAAAGAGCAGTAAAGTAACAAAGATCTATTGTGCACCGGGAAATGCAGGTATTGCAGAACTGGCAGAATGTGTGGATATCGGTGTTATGGAATTTGATAAACTGGTTGATTTCGCAAAGAAGGAAGCAATTGATCTTGCAGTTGTAGCTCCGGATGACCCGTTGGTTGCCGGTGCAGTTGATGCATTTGAAGCGGCAGGTATCCGTGCATTCGGTCCTCGTGCAAATGCAGCAATCATCGAAGGTTCAAAGGCATTTTCCAAGGATCTTATGAAAAAATACAATATACCTACAGCCGCATATGAGAATTTTACAGATGCAGAATCAGCACTTGCATATCTTGAAACGGCAAGCTTTCCGATCGTATTAAAAGCAGATGGACTGGCACTTGGTAAAGGTGTTCTGATCTGTAAGGATCTGGAAGAAGCAAAAGCCGGCGTAAAAGAGATCATGCTGGATAAGCATTTTGGAAATGCGGGAAATACTATGGTTATCGAGGAATTCATGACAGGACGTGAGGTGTCTGTTCTTGCATTCTGTGATGGTACAACGATCAAACCAATGACCTCTGCACAGGATCATAAGCGTGCACAGGACGGTGATCAGGGGTTGAATACCGGTGGAATGGGAACATTTTCACCAAGCCCATTCTATACAGATGAGATCGCAGATTACTGCATGGAGAATATATACAAGCCTACAATGGCAGCCATGAAGGCAGAGGGAAGAGAATTCAAGGGCGTATTATTCTGCGGACTTATGATCACACCACAGGGCGTAAAGGTACTGGAATATAATGCAAGATTTGGAGATCCGGAGGCGCAGGTTGTTCTTCCTAGAATGAAGAATGATATCATTGATGTATTTGAGGCTTGTATTGACGGAACACTGGATCAGGTAGAGCTTGAATTTGAAGACAACGCTGCTGTATGTGTAGTACTTGCATCTGACGGTTATCCGGTTTCCTATAAGAAAGGCTATCCGATCTCAGGCCTTGAGACATTCAAAGACAAGGACGGATACTATGTATTCCATGCCGGAACTAAGTTTGAAGACGGCAAAGTTGTAACAAATGGCGGTCGTGTACTTGGAGTAACAGCTACAGGAAAGGATCTTCATGAAGCCCGTGCAAATGCATACAAGGCAACCGAGTGGATCACATTTGAGAATAAATATATGCGCCATGATATCGGTAAAGCGATTGATGAGTGTTAATTATTATTGAAAGATATACGAAAGAAAAAAGTCTCTGGGGAACATACTAATATATGGGAGCCGGGGACTTTTGTATCATAACAGAAGATAGTAGGACGAAAATGTCATATACTATGAAAAAAGAGGTGACATAATTTGAAACTTCCGAACAGTGAAAAATTACAGGAAATATTAAAAGAAGCCAAACGGATATCCAAGAAGCTGGGGCAGAACTATATAGGAAGTGAACATCTGTTGATGGCACTTACCTTTGTCAGTGATACGGCATCGTTTGTTGTTTTACAGGAAAATGGAGTAACGATACAGTCGATCATTAATATCTTAAGCCAGATACCATTAGTCGGAGGAACCTTTGGCGCAGAGAAAAGCAAATATACAAAATCCGCAGAGTCGATCCTGGAGCTTGCGGGAAATGAAGCAAAACGTCTGGAAAGTACAGAGGTAGGAAGTGAGCATCTTCTGATTGCCATTTTGAAGCATCTGGATTGTACGGCGGTAAAAATCATACTGTCATTAAAGGCAAATATACAGAAAATATATGTAGACATCATGTCTGCATGCGGAGTGGATGGCAGTACGGCAAAGAAAGAATTTGTAAGTCTTAAAAAGGGAAAGAATAAATCCAGGGCATCGGCAACACCGACGTTGGACCAGTTCTCCAGAGATATGACGATGGATGCCCGTATGGGCAATCTGGATCCGGTTATAGGCAGAGAGAAAGAGATAGAGCGTGTGCTTCAGATTTTAAGCAGGCGTATGAAGAACAACCCATGTATGGTTGGAGAACCGGGTGTAGGTAAGACTGCGGTAGCAGAGGGGATTGCTTACCTGATCGCTGCAGGAGATGTGCCGGATACGGTGCGGGATAAACGACTGCTGTCATTAGATTTATCCAGTATGGTAGCGGGTTCCAAGTACCGTGGAGAATTTGAGGAACGGATCAAGAAGGTGATCGCAGAGGTAAAAAATGCCGGAAATGTCATTCTGTTTGTGGATGAGCTTCATACGATCATCGGAGCCGGTGGAGCAGAGGGAGCAATCGATGCATCTAATATCTTAAAACCATCCTTATCGCGCGGAGAGATCCAGATGATCGGAGCGACGACGCGTGCAGAATACAGAAAATATATAGAAAAGGATGCAGCGTTGGAGCGAAGATTTCAGCCGGTCTATGTGGAAGAACCGACCAATGAAGAAACAGTAGAGATCTTAAAGGGACTTCGACCTGCATACGAGGAACATCATCATGTAGAGATCAGTGATCAGGCACTGGAAACAGCGGTATCATTATCGGTTCGATATATCAGTGACCGTTTCCTGCCGGATAAAGCTATTGATCTGATGGATGAAGCCTGTTCCAGAAAACGTCTGGGATTCGGGAAAAAAGCAAAGAAGACCCTGCCATTGGAGCTTGAGATACAAGCGCTTTCCGATGATCTTGAGAACCTTTTAGAGGCTGGAGGTATCGATGAAGCGGCAGAGCTGTTAAAGAAACAGAGAAAACTGGAATCAAAGCTCGATAAAATGAAGCAGAATAAAAATGCAAAAAGTGTTGTCGTAGATGCAGAGGATATTGCGGACGTTGTATCTGTATGGACGAAGATTCCGGTAAATAAACTGACCGAACAGGAATCCAAACGTCTGGAACGTCTGGAAGAGGAGCTGCATAAGAGAGTCGTCGGTCAGAATGAAGCAGTTGATGCGGTAGCAAAGGCGATCAAGAGAAGCCGTGTAGGCTTAAAAGATCCAAAACGTCCGGTTGGTTCGTTCTTATTCCTTGGACCTACCGGTGTAGGTAAGACTGAATTGTCGAAAGCTCTTGCAGAAGCAGTATTTGGCAGCGAGGACGCATTGATCCGTGTTGATATGTCGGAGTACATGGAGAAACACAGTGTGTCGAAGCTGATCGGGTCACCTCCGGGCTATGTTGGCTTTGAGGAAGGTGGACAGCTTAGTGAGAAGGTTCGTTCCAATCCGTATTCTGTTATATTGTTTGATGAGATAGAAAAGGCACACAGTGATGTGTTTAATATATTATTGCAGGTACTGGATGATGGACATATTACAGATTCTCAGGGCAGAAAAGTAGATTTTAAGAACACGATTATTATCATGACATCAAATACCGGCGCACAGAGGATTATTGATCCGAAGAAGCTTGGCTTTGTTACCGCATCAAATGCAGATACAGAGCACGAGGATATGAAGAAGAATGTTATGGATGAGGTAAAACAAAACTTCAAGCCGGAGTTCTTGAACCGTATTGACGACATTATCGTATTCCGTGCACTGACAGAGGATGATGTAAGAAATATTTCGAATCTTCTATTAAAAGAATTAAAGCAGCGTGTTGCATCGCAGATGGAGATTCAGTTAAAGTTTGGAGATGCAGTTAAGAAACTGATCTTTGAGAAAGGCTACGATAAGAAATACGGAGCAAGACCGTTGAAACGTGCGATTCAGACGAATATAGAAGATGAGCTTGCAGAAGCAGTCTTAAAAGGTGAGATCAAACGGGGAGATACCGTTCAGGTGACTGTGCGCAACGATAAGGTGAAGTTTGTAGTAAAAAATGAACCTGAAAAGTAGTTGCTTCCAATTCTATAAAATAATTGTGAACTGATTATATTTGGTGTGGCAAAAGCCGGAGCATTATTGTATAATCAGATTATAAAAGTGCCGGGTAAGGCATGAGTATAATGTACAGGAGGATAAAAATGTCAGTAATCAACGATTTAATTAACATAGAGTCCGATTCACTGGATTTCGGAAATTATGAATTAGCAACAAAGACAAAGAAAGATGGTATTGAATATAAAGGTGATATCTATAAGATCAAGACTTTCAATGAGATCACCAAACTTGAGAAGAATGGTATGTTTGTATATGAATCAGTACCGGGTACAACGGTACATGGCTTCCGTTCATCAGAAGAAGATGTATCATTTATAGTAGAAGGAACAGAGACCTCATCTATTACACTGGAGCTGGAACCGGAAACAGATTACAAGATTCATATTGATGATATATATGTAGGAAAGAATAAAACAAATCTCGGTGGCAAGTTAAGCATCAGTGTAGATCTTGAACCGGGCAGAGAAGTAAAAGTAGACGTCAGAAAAGCATTTGACTAGGAGTTTATATGGCAAAAGAAAAACAGATCTTTTTTTGCCGGGAATGTGGATTTGAGTCAGCAAAATGGATGGGACAGTGTCCGGGTTGCAGATCCTGGAATACGTTCTGTGAAGAAAAAGTAACGGTAGGCGCCAGAAAACAGTCCGGAGGACGGACTGCTGTGGTGCCTACAAGTATTTTAGAAGTAAAAACGGCTGATGAGACAAGATTTTCCACAGGACTGGAAGAATTGAACAGAGTACTTGGAGGAGGAATCGTAAACGGTTCTCTTGTTTTGGTAGGGGGAGATCCCGGTATCGGTAAGTCGACAATCTTGCTTCAGATGTGCAGAAATCTATCGGCGGATGGTCATAAGATCCTCTATGTTTCAGGCGAGGAATCTTTGTCACAGATCAAGATGCGCGCGGAACGAATTGGTACATTTCAGAAGGATATGCTGCTTTTGTGCGTAAATAATCTGGAAGATGTAGAAGAATATGTTAAGAAGGACAGACCGAAGGTTATTGTTATCGACTCAATCCAGACAATAGTAGTAGAAGATATTGCTTCGGCACCGGGAAGTGTATCTCAGGTAAAAGAAGTAACAGCACGTTTGATGCAGATGGCAAAACAGATGGATATAGCGATCTTTATCGTTGGACATGTTACGAAGGAAGGAACGGTAGCAGGCCCGAGAAATCTGGAACATATGGTAGATACGGTGTTGTATTTTGAAGGCGATCGTAATGCAGGCTTCCGTATTCTTCGTGCGGTAAAGAACCGATTTGGATCAACAAATGAGATCGGTGTATTTGAAATGCTTGAAACCGGCTTATCAGAGGTGAATAATCCATCGAAGGTTATGCTGGCAGGCAGACCGCTTCAGACATCCGGTTCGGTTGTGGTATGTTCTTTAGAAGGAACCAGACCGATCCTGTTGGAGATCCAGGCACTGGTCTGCCAGACCAGCTTTAATCTGCCGAGACGTACAACAGTTGGTTTGGACTATAATCGTGTGAACCTTCTTCTTGCGGTACTTGAAAAGAGAGCGGGGATGGTGTTATCAGGAAGTGATGCATATGTCAATATAGCCGGTGGTATGCGGCTTGATGATCCGGCAGCAGATCTTGGAATTGTATTTGCACTTGTTTCCAGTTTTCGTAATCGTCCATTGGATGAGAGTATGGTCGTATTCGGTGAAGTAGGACTTTCAGGAGAAGTTCGTGGCGTATCCGCAGCAGAGCAGCGTGTAAGAGAAGCGGTAAAAATGGGTTTCCGGACATGTATTATGCCAAAGACAAATGCAGAGCATCTTAAGAGTATAGAGGGCATAAAAGTAGTAGGAGTATCGAATATCAGTCAGGCGTTAGAGTATATATAAGATTGTATTTATTTTAATACAATTTTTGTCAAAAAAAGTGTTGACATCTGACGTCTGATTTAGTATT
>ULXC01072196.1_pt1 | contig 27397 bp, 18 predicted proteins | sample 1960721 | NCBI WGS metagenome assembly ULXC01 (sample SAMEA4835822, study PRJEB28245) | human gut metagenome | biome: gut microbiome; material: fecal sample | place: Denmark | collected 2008
TGAGAACAAGCACTTTTTTGGAAAAACAGACTTTTTCTACAACCTATAACCGCCGTGTTTTGCACGGCGGTTTTATACTTATGTACAGAATACACAAAATCCCGCCGATAATTTCGGCTATAATTTAACGCTTGCTACCTTGCAACGCAAGGTACATTGTGTTATACTTAGTACAACGAAACAGAAAGGAGCGTTGTATGAATCCACAACTTAAAAGAGGAACGCTGGAACTGTGCGTACTGGCTCTGCTGTCAGACCGTGATTGCTACGGTTATGAGCTTGTAAATGCAATTTCGGAGAGCATCCATATCACAGAGGGAACAATTTATCCGCTTATGAAACGGCTTAAAGACGAGGGTTGCATCACCTCCTATCTTGTAGAATCAAGCGAGGGCCCTTCAAGAAAGTATTATTCGCTGACCGACATCGGCAGAAAGAAGCTGTCGGTACAGATAAGCGAATGGTCGGATTTCTATAAGTCCGTCAATAAGATACTCGGTATTGATTGAAGAAAGGAATTGAATTATGACTTACAACACTAAAGCAGAGTTTATGGCGGCTCTGAAATCACAGGCTGAGAAATATTCATTATCGTTCGGGGAAATGGCAGAGGATTTTGAACGTCATTTCTCGGAGGGAGAGGAAAACGGCGAAACCGAAAGCGAGATATGCGCAAAGCTTGGAGATCCCGTTGAGATAGTAAAGGATTATGCCGGAGAAGAAGCCGAAGGCACGTTTGACAAAGGCGACACAGCAGAGCGCATCTTACGTTTTCCCGGCAGTAAGAAAACGTCTGTTTCAAAGTATTTAATGCTCGATGCGTTTGTTGTTGATTTATCGTTTATCTTCGTTGTGATATTTATAATTGCGTACATTATAATAACAGCGGCTTTTATGCTGACGGGAATAATCGGCATTGCTTCTGCATTTTTATCATCAGCTCCCGAAAGTGCGGCTACGCTTCTTTTCGGCAGAGAATTCAACGTGTTTGCAGGACTTGCAATTATCGGTATAAGCGGCTTTATGACTGTACTCATACCGACAGCTGTTAAAAAATGTATCGAAATATTCAAAAAGGCAGTACAAATAAGCAAAAATACATTTGCCGACAGGGAGGAAGAATTCTGATGAAAAAGATAATACTTATAATATCAGCCGCACTTCTGGCTGCAGGAATTATCGGATGCGTAATTTTAGCTGTTCCGGTTGCGGTAAAGGGCGAGCAGTATATGAATGATAAAATGGAGTCGAAAATGGAAACCACAACATTCGTTTTTGACAAAAACAATGAGAACGGACAGCAAAATAACTTTACGCAAATAAATCTGGATATACAAAGAGCAAATGTGGTTTTCCGCTTCAACAAAGAAGATAAGACGACCGTGAATTACAGCACACCGGATAAGAACAAGAAACTGACCTGCTTTGTGGATAACGGAAAGCTTCATATATACGAAAGTCGTGAGCCGTTACTTTTTTCCATGCTTATGTTCGGCAATGTGCTGACCCGTATAGAAATATCGCTCCCCGAAAGATACAGAGATACCGACAAGCTGAGCAGTCTGCGGATATATTCAGGTGCAGGCTCTGTCAGCGGTGACATTCCGTATACCGAAACAACGGAAATCCTGCTTTCAAGCGGAAAGGTTAATGTTACAGCTATGACGGGAGATATGAAGATCGACATCGGATCGGGTAAGGCGGAGGTTTCAGGTCGTGGCGGCGAAAATACCGTAACTGCAGAAACGCTGAATGTGGAATGCAGGAGCGGAAGCGTTGCACTGAACAACTTCAATGCAAAGAACGCCGAGTTCAAGTTAGGCTCAGGAAATGTCGCAGCTACAGGAAATATAGGTAAAATCAAGGCAAAAATATATTCAGGAAGTCTTGAAATGCACTGCACCGGAAATGTTGAAAAAGCTGAACTTGACCAGTCAAGCGGAACAACATATATCACATTGCCGAAAATCTCATCAGCCAAAGTCGACTACAGCGTTTCATCAGGCTCTATGGATGTAGAACTTGGCGGTAATGCGGAAACGCTGACCAAAAGCGGTACAAGGTATTACGGCACGGACACAAACGGTGCTTGCGATACATATATTACAGCTTTAGTTTCAAGCGGCAAATGCGTTATTGAAGAGATAAACCGGTAACCAAAACGAAAAAGGTTACAAACCGGTAACAAAATAGTTACAGTTTTGTCATAAATATTGACTTGCAGTTTTTATGTGATATACTAAAATCAGGAAAGAAAATACACCTTACATTACATCAATGAAACGTAAAACTATGAAAGGACTGAAAATTATGACAAAACTATTAAAAACAATCACGACAATAGCTGCACTTGCAACTACATTAATCACGGTAAGCATTTATGCGTCCGCTCAATCGCCCGTTGACAACGGCAGTAATGCAAGAGCAGAAATGGCACAGAACGGACTTATTGCAGGGCAGACAGCGGAAAGCAACGCATTCCCCGGCTGGATAGTGTTAAGCACAGCAGGTGCGGCAGTCCTTGTAGGAGGAATTATTGCAGGCTCGGTCATCAGCAACAGAAAGTCAAAGGACGATAAGCGTTAAAAATTACAGATAAGATTTACGGACAGCTTCACGGCTGTCCGTTTCGGTTTATCCGGTGCAAGCCGTACAAAACGGTATCCGTACCGCAAGACGCAGTATAAATAACAGCGTATTAAAAACAGAAACCCAGCTTTTACTTGAAATTTTATGAAAATGTGCTAAAATATAATCAGACAGAATTGCGTGATACGAACAGATTTCACTGTCGGTATAATGCGTCAGAAAGTAATACTCCGGAGGGTAAAATGTCTGAGGTAACTAAAAGGGCACTCGAGCAGTCGCTTAAAAATCTTCTTCTGAAAAAACCGCTTACCAAGATAACGATAAACGATATTACCGAGGATTGCGGCATAAACCGGATGACCTTCTATTATCATTTTAAGGATATTTACGACCTTGTGGAATGGTCGTGCCTTGAAGACGCAAGAAAAGCGCTTGAAGAAAAAAAGACCCACGATACCTGGCAGGAGGGTTTTCTGAATATATTTGAGGCTGTGCTTGCAAATAAACCGTTTGTTATGAATGTCTACCGCTGTGTCGATCGTGAGCAGGTGGAAAAATATCTGAAACCGCTCACAGACGGGCTGATAATGGGCGTAATAGATGAGCAGTCAACAGGAATAACCGTGCGTGATGAGGATAAGGAGTTTATCGCGCGGATATATTCGTATGTGTTCATAGGGATAATGCTTGACTGGATAAAAGGCGATATGAAGGACGACCCGAGGCTGATAATAGATAAGCTCGCATTGCTTATAAAAGATTCCGTTTACGATGCGTTGAATCGTTTCAAGCTGTGAGCCGGTTTTATCAAAATGCCCGTTTTGATAAAAATTTATACAATTTACAGTGCTGTGCTAAAGATTTTAGCACGGCGTTTTTTTTGTTTATTGAAAGAAGTCGGAAATGTGGATATAATAAGGACAGAAAATAAATTTTCAGGAGGTTTTTATGTATTACTCAGCAGGAACTTATGAAGCATTCGCACATCCCGAAAAGCCGAAGGATGTCGACAAAAAATCAGCTTATATCATTGGCACGGGACTTGCCGGACTTACGGCAGCCTTCTATCTTGTAAGAGACGGACAGATGAAGGGCGAGCATATCCACCTTCTTGAGAAACTGGAGCTTGCAGGCGGAAGCTGTGACGGACGCAAGGATATTACAAAGGGTTTCTATATGCGTGGCGGTCGTGAAATGGATAATCATTTCGAGGTAATGTGGGATACGTTCCGTGACGTTCCCTCTATCGAAACGCCCGGTGTATCGGTGCTTGACGAATACTATTGGCTCAACAAGCACGACCCCAACTATTCTCTCTGTCGTGCAACGGTAAACTGCGGCAAGGACGCACACACAGACAAGAAGTTCGAGCTTGACAAGGAATCGGCAATGGCGCTCTCAAAGCTCTTCTTAACGCCCGAAAAGGATCTTGAGGACAAGAAGATTTCGGAGGTTCTCCCCGACAGCTTCTGGAGTACGAATTTCTGGCTGTATTGGCAGACGATGTTCGCTTTCCAGCGCTGGTCGAGCGCTCTTGAAATGAAGCGTTATCTCTGCCGCTACGTTCATCACATAGACGGACTTCCGGACTTCAGCGCACTGCGCTTCACAAAGTACAATCAGTACGAGAGTATGATACTTCCGCTTGTAAAATATCTTGAGGCTCACGGCGTTCGCATCGAGTACGGAATGGACGTGAAGAATCTCATCATCAAGGATGACGGCGGCAGGAAGATTGCAAAGCAGATAGTCTATATAAAGGACGGAAAGCAGCAAACGATAGATCTTATCGAGGATGACCTCGTGTTTATAACAAACGGTTGCTGTACCGACACATCCTGCTACGGCGATCAGACCCACGCCCCCGATTTATCCGGTGTAAAGAACGGATTCGGCGAATCGTGGGATATGTGGAAGGCTATTGCGGCACAGGCGAAGAACGGCGAATACGGCAACCCCGACAAGTTCTGCAGCGATGTTGACGCTACGAACTGGATGAGCGCTACAGTAGCGACCTCGGACGATGAGATAATCAGATATATTATGAATATCTGCAAGCGTGACCCACGCATGGGCAAGGTAACAACAGGCGGAATTGTCACCGTAAAGGACAGCACGGAAAACTGGTATCTTTCGTGGACGATAAACCGCCAGCCTCAGTTCAAGTCGCAGGATAAGAATATGGTTCTTGTATGGCTGTATTCCCTTAACACAAACAAGGAAGGCAACTATGTAAAGAAAGCAATGCGTGATTGCACAGGCGAGGAGATTTGCCGTGAGTGGCTCTACCACATCGGTGTACCGACAGAAAAGATCAATGCGCTTGCCAAAAACTCCTGCAACACCACAACGTGCTATATGCCTTATATAAACGCATTCTTCCAGCCGAGAAAGGAATCCGACAGACCTAAGGTAGTGCCGGACGGCGCAGTAAACTTCGCTTTCATCGGTCAGTTTGCCGAAACGCCCCGTGACACCATCTTCACTACCGAGTATTCTATGCGTACCGGTATGGAATCTGTCTACACCTTGCTTGACATTGACCGTGGCGTTCCTGAGGTATGGGGAAGCAAATATGATGTCCGTGAGCTTCTGCGTGCTTGCTACTACGCTATAGACAAGAAGCCGATAACGGATATAAAGCTCTCATTCAAGGAAAAGATGCTGCTCAAAGCCGTAATGAAAAAAGCCAAGGGTACCGATGTCGAACTGCTCTTAAAGGAGAGCGGCCTTATAGAATGACATCCGCCGGCAAAATAAATATCAGCAAAGGCTCCGACTTGCACTGTCGGAGCCTTTTCGCTATCCATAAATATACTCATAAATAAAAACCCTTGAAAGCCTCAGCCTTCAAGGGTTTTGTTGTGGGAGGACTATAAAATAGATTTTTTCGCCTTTTCTTATTCAATTGCTTTCAATTCTTTTTCTAACACATCTGCAAAACGCTGAACAATCTCGCCAAGTGTTTCAGCATAGTCGAATGTATCTTTATCATATCGGTACTTTAACGGGCATTTGCGGACATTCAATGCGGTTGTTAGAGCGTGCACATCCGGGCAGAGATTGTTTTGAAGCGCCCATTCTGCCGCTTTTGTTTTAGAAATAATCTTGCCTGTGCGAAGTATGTATATGCAACGAGATATATCCAACAGCCAACCGAAAGAATAAAAATTTCTTCCGGTGCTTTGTGCGTACTTTCTTATAGTCTTATAGTGACGATTTACATCGGCATACAACTCATGTAAATCCGGATATCTCAGTTCTTTTCGTATATCCTTCCCGTACAAAAGAAGGCTGCTCTCAATCAGTTCTGTTTTGCCAAAGCCATCTAGCAAATACCTGTCGGTAATTCTCTCTCCGCTTGTACCCCAATAAACCACTCGGTCATCAGCGTTTGCGAGAAAGGCACTTCTGGTGAGCATAGCGCCCTCAAAAGAACGGTAATAAAGATTATCGGGTTCATCTGCGAGCATAGTCCGGCGGAGATTTACAAGCAAATTTGCCTGTGACTCGGATATTTGCTTCTCCGTCAGGACTAAAATATCAATATCGCTCCAACCCAATCTGAAATCATTCAATGCAGACGAACCGTACAAATATATTGTAGGGTCACAGTCCGCAAGAATACGGCTGATTTCCCGAACCATACCGTTAATAGACATCTGTCTGGCTTTTCGCTCTGCGCCGGCGGGGAAAAGGACAAATTTTTGATTTGGGTAATCGAATTCCTCTATAAGCTCATCTGCAACAAAACCGAATTTCTCATACAATGTTCTTGGTGCAATTCCTTTTACATCATCAGCCCGAAATGTAGAAACCGATATTTCTTTTGCCCTGTCTAAATTGGCAAGCGCCTCAACCATAAGCATTGTAGCCACACCGCGGCGACGGTATCGGGGTGCAACTGCGAGACAGCAGATCATGTTGTGTTCCCTCGAAAACAATATAACTCCTGCAATTTCGGCTTCTTCTTTTACACAAACAGCCTGTCGTTTATCCATAAATTTCAGGACGCTGGTTTTATGCTCATTTAGCTTTTCCTGTGTTTCAAGCCCCGGAAAATCCCATCGAACCTCTGTTATTAAGTCCATCCATTTTTCAATATCTTCAGGTACGCCATAAAGAAGCTGCACAGTATTTCACCTCAGTTCATTGTGTGCTTTAGCTGCAAAAAAGGTTGTTTTACTTATAGATTTTTGATTTCTATCTGCCTGCGTATTGGGTGTTCGGTTGTGTGAGAGTTCAAAACCTTATATAAAGGGAAAACGACCGATTTACATCTACAAAAACGGTCGCTGAAATTTTGCCGTATAAAACGGTGAAAACCCCGATAAAATCAGGGTTTTCACGGGCTATATCTTTTTTATAGCCTCTTGATGGCGCAGACGGTGAGATTCGAACTCACGTGCGGTTGCCCGCAAACTGATTTCGAGTCAGCCCCGTTATGACCACTTCGATACGTCTGCATATATCCCGTGATATCTTCCGACATCACAACGATAATATTATACACCAAAAAAAGAGCTTTGTCAATCATTTTTTATCTTTTCCTGTTTTGAAAGCCCTTTTGAATATGCTCAGAAGCAAAAATATCATAATTATATCAAGTGCGCCAAGCAGTATGCTTACAGCAGGCATATCCTGCACACATATTACCGTAACAATAGTCAGTATCGCAATTATCACGGAAAAAGCAAGCAATGCCGGCACACAGCAGATTATCCTTAACGGTTTAGGCGGTTTGTGGCTCGTGCTTGCCACTGTTCCTGCATCGAAAAGTATATCGCATAACATCTCTATAATGAGAATATATTACTTTCCTCCTGCGATTTCCGACAGCTTAAGTGTAGCGTCAACGCTTATCTCACGGCTTTTGTAAATGCCCTTGTCGGCAAGCTCAAGCGCCTGCTTTGCGTATTTTATTGCCGCCGCTTTATCTCCGCTGTTCATGGCTTTTTCCGATAAAGCTATACAACAGCGTGCCGTTATCGCTTGCCCCTCGTCCTCGAACTCACTTCCGTTGAGCTTTTCCGCCGCCTTTATGCAGTCGTGATAATCGCTTTCCCTATACAGCCGCTTTACCGTTATAAGCTGTTGTGCGTTTCTGTCGGGATCTTCCTCGCCCTGCACCTCGTCGGATATAAGACTTCCTGCAGGCAGGTCAAGCCGTCCTGCCAGATATTCAAGCGTTTTCACGGACGGGCAGGCATTTCCGCTTTCGATACGGCTGAGCATATTTCTTGTAATGAACGTTCCGACAAGCTCGGATTGAGTCATCTTCTTGGCAAGTCGTGCTTCTTTAATTCTTTTTCCCAGTTCTTCAGAATTCATATTTTCACTCCTTCCGCATTGATAAAGTATTTATCGTTCAGACGGTTACGGATAATTACCTTTAAACAGCCTCTGTAAATTTAATTTACCTTTTATATTGATAGTTTAGCAGATAGCCGTAAAAAAATCAAGTGCATTTGCCGAAATTTTTTGAACTCAGGCGCAAATAATGTCGCTTTTCTGTGTATTGCACAAAAAACATAGGCTTATATTGTGCAAACTGCTTATTTTTTACAATTGCAAAGTTTGATATTGACATTTCGTTCAAATGTGCTATAATTAAGGTAAATTAAATTTACATAGCAAGATCTGCTATAGGCAGAAAGGATATTGAAATTGAAATTTTCATATAGATTAAAGAAAACGTTATTAAGGGCGGCGGCTCTTTTCTGTGCGGTTTCGACAGCGGTTGCGATGACCGCCTGTTCTGATAAGGGAGAAACCTCCACAGTACAGCTTTCTCCGAAGGAAACCGTTGAAAAGATATTCACGCTTGCAAAAATCAAGGATTATGACAGTCTTGCGGAGTATTGCCGCAGCTTCTCCAAAATGAGTATGGAGCTTTATTTTACCGATACAGGCACAGATTATGACGCAAAATGGCTCTCACGATATTCCGCTACCTTAGCGTCTATATTCGATAATTATGTTACCTATGATAATCTGACCGAAAAGGCTGACAAGGAAACCAGAACAGGCAGTGTCACAGGTACCTTTACCGCTCTTGATATGGAGAAGTTCAACGAAAAGACCGATTCAAAGATAAATTCGGAATTCAAGAATGACTACAATGCACAGATGGATTATATAGACAGCGTTATCGGTGACAAGGAGTTCAAATCGAAAGAATTCGAGTATACTATCGAGTTCAAATATGTAAATGAGCAATGGACGCTGACCGACAAGAATTTTCTTATACTTCTCACGTTGGGCTATTACAACAAGTGACAGATTGGGATATTACAACAAGTGACAGACCCGACATTCACGGATAGCCCGTGAAAAATGTTTTGGCAGCAGTATTATATGAAAAGAAAGGGTGGAAGATATGTTTGAATGGTGGAATTCGCTCGGTATTACAATGCAGGTCTTTTACTGCATAGCCATACCCGCAACGCTTATTATAGTGATACAGACTATCCTGCTTATGATAGGTATAGGTCACGGCGGAGAAGGTGTTGAGTTCAGCGACACGAGCGGAATAGACGGTCTTGGAGATGTTCCCGATATGCCAGCCGATGTTCCTGCGGACATACCGACGGATATGACGGCGCACGCAATAGAAGGTTGCGACCATATGACGACCGGCGACGGCTCAAATCCGGCGGACTTCGGCACAATGCAGCTTTTCACATTGCAGGGAATTATGACATTCCTGTGCGTATTCGGCTGGACGGGTATTATATGTACCTCGCTCGGACTTCACGTTGCGATAGCTATAATAATTGCGCTTGTGCTGGGATTCCTTGCAATGCTCGGAGTTGCAAAGGTGCTTCAGCTTACAAGAAAGCTCACTCAGGATGGAAGTCTTGACGTGCGCAGACTGCTCGGTGAAAAGGGCAGGGTATATATCCCTATTCCCGCAAACGAAAGCGGAGAGGGAAAGGTGACAATAGCGGCAGGAGAGCGTTTTATAGAGCTTTCGGCTGTCACCGATGAACAGGATACAATCCCCACGGGAACGCAGGTACGGATAATAGACGTGCGTGGCGATGTCGTGGCGGTTGAAAAGGATAAATAAGCAATAAAGCAATTTCTAAGTTACAGGAGGAAATATTCATGCAGCCCGAAATTTTAATTGCAATATGCGTTGCGGTAGTCATCGTATTCGCATTATTGATGGGTATCTTATCAAGATACCGTAAGTGTCCGTCGGATAAGATACTTGTTATCTACGGTAAAGTCGGAAGCGACAAGAACGGTCAGGCAAGAAGCGCAAAGTGCGTACACGGCGGTGCGGCATTCATTATGCCCATCATCCAGTCGTATCAGTTTATGGACTTAACGCCCATATCTATCAATGTAGACTTGAAGAACGCACTTTCAAAGCAGAATATCCGTGTTGATGTACCCTCAAGATTCACAGTAGGTATTTCGACAGAGCCGGGTATAATGCAGAATGCCGCTGAGCGTCTGCTCGGTCTGAGAATGAACGAGATACAGGAGCTTGCAAAGGATATCATATTCGGTCAGTTGCGTCTTGTAGTTGCTACTATGGAGATCGAGGAGATAAACAACGACCGTGACAAGTTCCTTGTTGCCGTATCAAACAACGTTGAGATTGAGCTTAAGAAGATAGGCTTACGTCTTATCAACGTTAACGTAACAGATATTAACGATGAGTCGGGATATATCGAAGCGCTCGGTAAGGAAGCTGCCGCAAAGGCTATCAACGATGCGAAGAAATCCGTTGCCGAAAAGGATCGTGACGGTGAGATCGGTCAGGCTAACGCACAGCGTGACCAGCGTATACAGGTCGCTGCCGCAAACGCTCTTGCTATCAAGGGTGAGAACGAGTCCAAGATTGAGGTCGCTCAGTCTGAGGCTTTAAGACGTGAAAAGGAAGCAGAATCAATGCGTCTTGCTACAGCCGCAGAAGCTGTTCAGGCAGCTAAGGCAAAGGAAGAAGCCTACATAGCACAGCAGCAGGCAGAACAGACCCGTGCCGCCCTCGAAACCGCAACTCAGCAGGCAGACGTTATCGTTAAGGCTAAGATTGCCAAGGAGCAGGCTGAGATTGAGGCAGAGGCAAAGGCAGAGGTTGCACGCCGTACCGCAAAGGGTGAGGCTGACGCTCTGTTTGCAAAGATGGAAGCACAGGCACGAGGCGCTCAGGAGATACTCGTAAAGCAGGCTGACGGTATGAGAGAGCTTGTAAATGCCGCAGGCGGAAACGCAGACAGCGCAATCAAGCTGATTCTTGCAAACAATATGGAAGAACTGATGAAGATACAGGTGGAAGCTATCAAGAACATCAAGATAGACAAGGTAACTGTTTGGGACGGTGGCTCAAATGGCGAAAACGGCAAGACCGCCACAGCCGACTTTATCAGCGGTATAATGAAAGCTATTCCGCCTATGGGTGAAATGTTCAACCAGGCAGGTATGGAGCTACCCAAGTTCTTAGGCGAAAAAATAGACGACCCCAAAACCCTCGACAGCTAAGCGGGCGGCTGTGAGCCGCCTCAAATTCCGCCTGCGGCTGTGAGCCGCTTCAAATTCCGACCTTTTTAAAGGTTGGTGCGTTATTGAGATTAGCGAACGGTCGGGAATAAACAAAGCGTTAATTAATAAAAGCGGTCACGGTGATATGCTGTGACCGCTTTTTGCGGCAATGTGCTGCTTCAGATTCCGCCGTTCTGATGGATTGAGTTTAATTCAACCTCCGTTACTGGTGGGCGGCAATGTGCCACCTCAGATTCCGCCTTTGGAACTGTTGGCTGTCAGCTAAGATTAGCAGAACGGTGGGATTACACAAAGCAGTAATTAATTTAAGCGGTCACAGTGACAAGCTGTGACCGCTTTAAATATCATTGTTATTGCAAACTATCCCTCGCCTCGCACTAAACTTGCCTCCCCTCGAAAAAGGGGAGGTGGCACGGCTGTAGAGGTTTTTCGACTTGCTGTACAGTATTCAGATAGTCCTGCTTTTACGATTCTGAAACTATTCCGAGCCGTGACGGTGGGGATTGTTAATGCCTTAGAAGCTTTTATGATAGCACTTCTATCAATTTCAATATCTTACGCCCCGTCCAGCCTTTCCAAAACCGCACTACCCCTTGCTTTGCACCATCACCCTTGCCTCCCTTGTCAAAGGGAGGTGGATTGACGGCAAGGCACAAGCCTTGATATTATTGCTTTCTGCTTGCGATATGCCAACCATTTTTATGTTGCAAATTTTTTGCCGTCAAGACGGAGGGATTGCCTCATCTCCACCGCCTCGCCTTACAACACCCCTTCCAAAACCGCACCATCCCTTGCTTTACACCATCACCCTTGCCTTTAAATGAACGCTTTGTTGGCTTTGCGTCCATGCAAAGCCTTTGGGCGTTCAACTTCGGGCATCCATGCCCGCCCTCGAAAAAGGGGAGGTGGCACGGCTGATAAAATTTTATGGCTTGCTGTACAGTATTCAGATAGTCCTGCTTTTACGATTCTGAAACTATTCCGAGCCGTGACGGTGGGGATTGCTCCCCATCCGCACCATCATTGAGATTTTCCGCACTATCCCACGAAAACCGCCAACACCCTTTCCTTAAAATGAACGCTCTGTTTGTTTTGCTTCCCTGCGATTGTGGTCGCAAAGCCAACAAAGCATTCTTGTAGGGATAGAGAACCGGCATTTTTGAAAAAACAGACTTTTTCTACAAACTAAAGCGGTCACGGCGGCAAGCTGTGACCGCTTTTGCATAATATCAAAATTCGATATTGAAAGGCTTACTATGGAACGCAGTCATATAGACGTGAGATTTGCTTATGAATATGGCGATAAATCGCTTCCGAAAATAAAAGAGCTTGTTTGCGAAAAACCGGACAGCCAAAAGAAAATAATACTGGAATATCTGAGAGAGCATTGTGTAATCTGCTGTCCCGGTACAGAGCGTGACATTATAAATCCCGACGAAATTATCGGTTACGGAAACATCTATTCGGATGGGCTGTACTACCGGACTGATGTTTTTACAAATTATGTAGACAAATACAATGTTCCTGTTCCGGCTGAATTCAGAAAGCGTATAATGAGCAATTACGAGTCAAGACGTAAACGTCATATGTTACTCAGAATGGTGAACCGTCTCGAAATATACAATGAGGCGGCTTATGACAAACGGTACAGAGTGTGTATTCACAGAAACGGTCTTATTGAATACAGAGATTTGTTCCAAAGCAATGATGACATTCTGTTTCGGATAAATAAAGAAACGGCAGGTCATATTATTAACCCGGCGGCTTCTGAATTGTTTTGCTATGATTCCGATAATCACGGTAAAGCACTTATTGACGGATACCACTGGAAACTGACTTTTATGCAAAACGAAAGAATCATTGATATAATCGAGGGAACAAACGGAGAGGATAACCTGAGATATAATCAAATAAAGTCGGTAATAGAATTTGCGGAACGGTTTATTCCATATGACTTAGGTTCAGCTTATATGTGTATAAATTAAAAGCACTTTAGACTTCATAATATATCAACAAAGTTCGGTAAGCATCCGGCAATCACTCTCACTATAGTTGAATTCTTCTCAACAAACGAGCTATAGACAAATCTGCTGAAATCGAATATTATTATAGCAGGAGCTCCAAATGAACAGTACGGAGGAAAACACTATGCTAAATCTAGGGCTTAAACTTGGCGAAAACCTAAAGAAATTCCGATTACAGCGTGAGCTTACACAGGAACAGCTTGCTGATGTTCTATGTGTGTCGGCACAGGCAGTGAGCCGCTGGGAGAACGGAACGACTTATCCCGATATAACGCTATTGCCGACTATTGCGAGCTACTTTGAAATTACTCTTGACGAGCTTATGGGAATGGAGAATTGGAGGAGCGAGGAACAGCTAAAAAAATTGCTCGGACAGCTTGAAGAGAATGGCTCAAAGGGCTTGATCTATGAGAATATTCTGCTACTGCGTGATGCGGTAAAAACCTATCCTACAAATTATGAGCTTCAATTCAGGCTTGTCAATCAACTGGCATTCTGTGAATACAAAGACGGTCGGGGATTGTCCGAAGAAGAAAAAATCAGCTTCAATCGTGAGGCTGCCGAAATAGGAAATCGTATTTTATCGCATTGCACAGACGGTGCGATTATTAACCAAACAACTCAGCAGCTTTGCTATATCTATTCAAGTCTCGGAGAAAAGGAAAAGGCGATTGAATACGCTAAGAAGCTTCCCAATATAGGATGTACCGATACAGTAGTTCTCGGGGATTTATATGAGGGAGAACAGCAGAAAACACATCTGAAACGTGCAATAAAGTGGTATACAAGTATATTTTGGTGTGCGTTAATAAATCTGGCTGACCTCGGATGCAGGAATGAAACTATGTCCGATGCGGAAAGAATAGAAATAATGAAAAAGGCGCTTGCGATTCTTGAACTTGTATTTGATGACGGCGATTATCTTAATTACAGCGGTACAGTGTCAATTACGCATAGGTATATTGCTGATCTGGCTATGTCTGAGGGCGATTATGAGCTCGCGTTATCAAGTCTTGAAAAAGCGGCTCAATTTGCTGTAATGTCAGATACGCTACCCGAAAATGCACGGCACACATCTCTGCTTGTAAATAATCTCGAATATGGTCCGTTCAATACTATCAAGAATTACGATTTCACGGACTGCAAGGAATTGTACGATAAAATGCAGGCGGACAGATATAACGCTATCCGTGATGACAAGCGGTTTATTGCCGTTCTTGAGAAAATCGGCAGATATTGTTGACAGTCCGAACAAAGAAGTAAAATATAACGGGTATTGGTAAAATGCCGATACCCGTTTCAGCTTGTAGAAAAAGTCTGTTTTTGAAATAAACTTCTGATTTATTATCCCTATCCCCAAACCCCTTTCCCCCGGAAAGGGGCTATATTACTGGGGCTACCGCCCCTAGTCCCTGTTGGGGGCTACGCCCCTCAACCCCATTTTAAACAACGATAGAGGTTTTTCGACAGTCTGTAACGGGTACCGGTAAATTTCCGATACCCGTTTTGCGTATTTATTGCCTGTCAATCCTCACATCATACTGCCTGAGCCAATATTCTATTTGCAAGAGGTAGGCAAAAATCTGCGGCGATGTCATAAGCTGACCGTACCAGTTGCCCTCAAACAGTGTCGGATCGTCGCACAGCCGTAACAGCTTTTCACGGCTGACGATCTCGGTAATGCAGCAATCCTTGTCGGCAAGCACCGCCCTCATCCTGCGGATAACCTCGGCAAGATAGGTCGGGTTGTGGGTCTTGGGATACGGAGATTTCTTGCGCCAGAGTACATCGTCGGGCAGTATGCCTTTCATCGCACGGCGGACAATGCCTTTTTCCCTGCCGCCTGCCGCTTTTATCTCCCACGGAATATTGAAAGCGTAACGGGCGATTCTGTGGTCGCAGAACGGCACTCTGACCTCAAGCCCGTGAGCCATACTCATTCTGTCCTTGCGGTCAAGCAGGCATTGCATAAACCAATAGAAGTTCAGCATGAACATCTCACGCATACGTCTGTCCTTGCGGCTGTCGGTGTCGAGATATTCGGTGTTCTTAAGCGTTTCGTTACAGCAGAAGTTGACATAATCATTCGGGTCGATGTCACCCAGTATCCCCTCGCAGAGCAGACCCGCACGGGATGCGGTCGAGCAAGCCCACGGGAAGCCCGGTTTGTAGAGAATTTCCTCGTTGTGATACCACGGATAGCCGCCGAAGATTTCATCGGCGCACTCACCGCTGAGAGCAACAGTGAAGTTGCCCTTGATAGCCTTGCAGAACAGGTACAGAGAGCTGTCTACGTCAGCCATTCCGGGCAGGTCACGGGCATAGGTCGACAGCTCCAGAGCGTCGGTCAGAGCGGGCGTATCGACCTCGACATTTATGTGCTTAGAGCCGATGAACGCTGACATTTTCCGTATCCACGGTGCGTCCATATCGGGCTGGAATTTACTGCTGTGGAAGTTCTTTTCGTTGTCCTTATAGTCGATCGAATAGGTGGTGAGCTGCCTGCCGCTTTGCTCAAATTCACGGGCGGCAACGGCGCTTATGATACTGCTGTCAAGACCGCCCGAAAGCATGGTGCAAAGCGGAACATCGCTGACAAGCTGGCGCTTTATGGCATCGGTCAGGAGGTAGGCTATGTGCTGTTCGGTCTCCTCGGCGGTTTCCTTATGGGGCAGGGCGTGGAGCGACCAGTAGGTGCGCTTTCTGAGGCCGCATCGGCAGTACATTGCGCACTCGGCGGGGCGAAGTTCCCTGATCCCTTTGAAGATGCCGCTTCCCGGCTTTCTCGCAGGACCTAAGAGCATTATCTGAGCGATGCCGTCACGGTCGATTACCGGCTCTATCATAGGGTGGGCGAGGAGCGTTTTTATCTCGGACGCAAAGATAAGACCACCTGCGTATTCGTAGTAAAACAGCGGCTTCACGCCGATTCTGTCACGGGCTAGGAAGAGCTGTTTTTCCTTTTCCTGCCACACGGCAAAGGCGTATATTCCGTTGAGCTTGTCGAGGCAGGCTTCGCCCCAGGTGATGTATGCCCAGAGCAGTACCTCCGTGTCGCCTGAGGAGGTGAACGAAATGCCCGTAGATTCAAGCTCAGAGCGGATTTCGGCGGTGTTGTAAAGCTCGCCGTTATAGACGATAGTGTAGCTGTCGAGGGCGGTTTTACGGGTCATCGGCTGGGCGCTTCGGGCGGGGTCTATGACGCTAAGGCGGCGGTGGGCGAGGGCGCAGTTGTCATCGGTGTATAAGCCGCCGCTGTCGGGACCTCTCGGAACCATTGTCTGAGCCATTCTACGCATTATTGCGGCGCTGTCGCACAGCCTGCGGCAATCTATCCAACCTGCTATTCCACACATTAAAAATCACCTCATTATGTAAATTTATGGTATATTATGGTTGATACAAGAGTAGTATATGCTTTGAAAATAATTTCCGTGAATGGAAATATCAAGGTGATGATTCGATTGCGATAAAAAACTGCGTTTTTCCGCATTACCAAGGGGTTTTGGCAGAACAGACAGAATACGCACAGGTTGATGAATTGTGATGAATTTGAGAATTGAGGGGAAGGCGGGGGGATGCAGTAGCATTTTAATATATCGTACTATTTATAATGATATTAATATATTTATTATTTCAAACGCAATTTGCTGTTTTGCGTGTTAATTTTGTCGAAAATATTGACATTTCGGCAAATAGTGGTATCATTAAAATGAATAGTTATAAGCATTATACTTGCTATTGAAATATGATGAGGAGAGTGTATTATGAAACTTAAAAGATTTGCCGTGGGGTTTATTGCGGCGGTGATGGCATTTGCCGTTCTGGGTACGCCTTTGGGGGATATTTTGCCGTTTGTAAGGGAGAGCGTGGCGACAACGGCAGGAGCGGAGAGTTATGGGGATTATACTTATAGATTGCGCACAGATAGCGAACTAACTGGTACAATTGAAATAACAGGATATAGTGGTAATAATTCAGAATTGAAAATAATTGATAACATTAACGGTAATCCTGTAACACGTCTAGCAGATAATGCATTCAAAAATTGCAAAAATTTAACAAAGGTAGTTGTTCCAGATAGTGTTGTTAATATGGGCGACTATGTTTTTTATGGATGCGTTAATTTAGATGAAATAAACATTCCTGATGATATGAATTACATTGGGAAGTATAGTTTTGATAATACTAAAATTTTAAATAACCAGTCAGAAACTTTAAAATATATTGGAAACTGGGTCATTGATTGCAAAAATGTCGAAGACGTATCTATCAAAAATGGTACTAGAGGAATAGCAGGACGTGCCTTTGAATACTGTACAAAATTGAAAAATATAATCATACCTGAAGGCGTAGTTCGTATTTCAGTTGATGCATTTTACTATTGTAGCAATCTGACAAGTATAACACTACCAGATAGTTTGAAATATATTAGCTGGTATGCTTTTGGATGGTGCACTAATTTAGAAAGTATCACTATACCTTCTGGGGTCACGTGGGTAGGAGATGATGCATTTGCTTATTGCAGAAAGTTAAAAAGTATATCAATTCCTCAAGGTGTAAGTCAAATAAGTCACTGGATATTTTATGACTGTACAAATTTAGAAAGTATAACAATATACGATGGTATAGAATTTATTGGGATATACGCATTTTACGATTGCACAAAACTTAAAGAGATAGCAATTCCGAGTAGTGTAAAAAGCATTCAAAAATATGCTTTTGCATACTGTAGGAGTCTTCAAAATGTTGTATTGCCGAGAAGTGTTACCAGTTTAGGAGAGAAGGCTTTTCTTAATTGCAGCTCGCTTGAAACCATCACTATACCTGATAGTGTAACCGAGATAAGCAGTAGTGCTTTTGACGGATGTTCATCAAAACTTACTATAAAAGGTGCAAAAGGTTCTTTAGCAGAAAAATTTGCTAAGCAACAAGGTTTTAAGTTTGAAGTGGTCAAATTTACACACGGGCGTGCAGATGAAAAGCTGAATTCAGTTTATATAACATGGTCTGATGTTGAAATAAATGAGTTGCAATATCCGATTTATAATGAAGATGAATTTGCAAAACAACTAAAATATTGGGTTGAAGTAGATAAAAAGGAATATTTCGTTTCATTACAACCTTTTCTCGAAAAATACACTTACAAAGACATTCTAAGTCTTCATGTGAATATACCGGTTATGACAGAGAACGGTGAGGCTTATTCGGTCAAGGGCGAGTCCACAGTAGCTGATTTAATGGCATATATTTTATTTGCTGACTCTGTACAAGATTATATAGAACAAACTTTAAATGAAGTCAGAAATAGAATCTCAAACAGTAAGCCATATTATGCATTTTTTCTTGATAAAATCAAAAATTTTAACTCTCAGTATCTGTATTTTCAGCAGAGGCTTGAAGGCAAGGATGCTTTTAATGATACTTTGCAGTCGTTATTGCTGGCAAAAACTGCAATGTCAATTATAGACGGTCTAAAAGTGACATATAAAAGCGGCGAAACTAAATATATTACTTTTGGTAACAGCGGTCAGACTGCTGAGGATTTTATAAAGATATACAAAGAAGATATCGTTTCAACTGTACCGTTGAAGACATATAGCTATTTTACTGACTTGTATAAAGCCACGGTATCGGAATCTCCAAAATATTATGACGAATTGAAGTATTACATATTATCCGGCGGAGATACTTCGTACCTTAACTCATATTATAAAGATACATTGAAAGGCTATTCTTTACAGATTAAAAACGTAAAAGAACTTTTTAAAATAGCAAAGGATACCGGATCCTTGCCGAGCGAAACCGGTTCTTTAATAGGTCTTGGTTTAGATAATCTATCATATTGGGCAGATAAATATAATACAGAACATTCTTCAGAAATCAAATTAGCTAAAGAAGTTTGGAGTTGGTCAAATAAAGCGAAGGATATAATCGGAGCAGTTTCTAAGGGTTCTTTAGTAGGGGCATTCTCTTCTGCTTATGATATTACTCAATCGTACATTGATGAAGTGAAAAAGGTATACCAAAACGCTTCAAATACAGAAGCAGGTTGGTATGCGATAACATACTGCTATCTTCAAGATAATAACCCAAAGTTACTCGAAGCAATTATAGACAGTGAAACAGGAAATGCAGAAATAAGCATAGATAGATTAATCCGGTATGGATTTCCTGTACACAGTGACGATATAATTGAAAAAGATATTGCCAAGTATTATGAAAAGCATTCTTCATTAAATTATACTTTTACACCTGATGAAGAGTTCAGATTTTATTTATGGAATGCTTGTAATAATATAAATACAATTAAAAATATAGATTGCAATGAATACAGAGAAATGCTGTTTCAATATATTCTGGCAGAATTAAATCTTGAATCCGGCACAACAGGAGTACAGTATGTAGCTGATATAACTGCAAATGATTCCACTTTAGGATCAGTTAGCGGAACTGGCGTGTATTCTACCAAAGAAACAATAACTCTATCTGCCGTACCTTATGAAAACGTTTCTTTCTCAGGCTGGAAAAACATTTTGACGGGTGAAATAGAAAGCAAAGAAAGAAACTATTCAATAAATCTAAATGATAATATTAAATATGAAGCACAATTCGCTCCGGCAGAGGTTGATACTGCAGAGCAACCTGTTATTTTGCAACAACCCTTATCAAGAAATTATCGTCTTGGAGATACGCCGGTTAGTTTGACGATAACAGCAAGCAACAACGATAGCGGTTCATTGAGCGTAAAGTGGTATAAAAACAGTTCTGATAAAAATTATGGAGGAATATATATAAGTGAAGGATTTAGTATTATTCCCAATCTATCAGAAGTTGGTACTTATTATTACTATGCGATAGTAACTAACACGTTATGCAGTAAAGTGGGGCTAAAAACTGTAACTACACAATCATCAAAATGTACAGATACAGCTAAAATAGTTATCTCTGAACCGGTTTTATCAGGAATAGAAATTGATAGTCTTCCGAATAAAACAGAATACGACAAATACGAATATTTTGATAATACCGGTATGACGGTAAAACTTGTTTATTCTAACGGAAATAAAGTAATTTTCAACGACTATTGCATTTCCGGGTTTGATAATTCATTGGTCGGGGATAATGTAATAACGATATCGGCGTATGGTTATTCTGCAAAATTAACTTTACATATAAAAGAGCATATTCATAATTATAATTTATGGCGAACCACGGTTAATCCCACCTGTACTGAGGGCGGTGAAATGATACGCAGCTGCTCGGTATGCGGGGTGGAGGAAACCAAGACGATTGATGCACTCGGACATGATTATTCTGAACAGTGGACGATCGATGAAGAAGCCGACTGCGTTAATGACGGCTCAAAGTCGCACCACTGCACACGTTGCAAAGCCAAGAAAGATATAACGTCTATCCCCGCAACAGGACATAAATATGTTGAAACCGTGGTTGAACCAAGCTACAGCAACAGAGGGTATACATTGTACGAATGTTCGGTGTGCGGCTACAGCTATAAGGATAATTATGAGGAACAGCTTATAGTTCCTGCGGTTACGGGTTTTGCTTCCGGCTCGCAGACAAAATCATCGGCGGTACTCGGCTGGGATAAGGTTTCCGATGCGGACGGATATGCGGTCGAACTGTACACGGGCGGAAAGTGGAACGAGGTGTTCAGAACTTCCGACAGCAGTGTTACAAGCTGTACTGTAGGTTCTCTCAAGGCGGATTCAACCTATTCGCTCAGGATAAGGGCATTCAAAGATACCGATGACGGCACTGTCTACAGCGACTACACAAGACTTGCGGTAAAGACTAAGCTCGCAAATGTCGCAGGACTTAAGGCGCAGGGCGTTACGGCTACGGCGGTAAAGCTGGACTGGGCAAGAAATGCAGGTGCTACGGGCTACATAATCGAGCAGTATAAGGGCGGTAAGTGGACGCAGATTGCAGTTACCAAAAACAATTACACTCTCACCTTTACTGTCAAGGGTCTTGCGGAATGCACTCCGTATTCATTCCGTGTAAAAGCATATAAGAATGACGGCGGCAAGACAAATTACAGCGACTATGTGACTGTCAAAGCGTCAACGCTTTTAGGTACGGTAAAGAACGCCAAGGTCACATCGACCACGGGTACATGGATTACGCTCGGCTGGGACAGAAATACCGGTGCTACGGGTTATGTCCTTGAACAGTATAAGGGTGGACGGTGGACGGAAATTGCGGTCACCAAAAACAACACCACGCTTAAGTTCACGGTAAAGGGGCTGAGAAACGATACCACATATTCGTTCAGAATAAAAGCGTATAAAACGGTCGGAGATACAACAACTTATGGCAGTTATGTAAGAGTAGTCGGAACAACTGATATACCGAATGTTGCAAAGTTTACAGGTTCTGCGGTTTCTGCAAGTGCGGTGAAACTCGACTGGAGCAAGAATGACAAGGCTACGGGCTACGTTATCGAGCAGTATAAGGGTGGACGGTGGACTGAAATCAAGGCTGTGGATAATGATATTACCGAAATCACGGTTGAGGGGCTTGCAAAGGGTACGGCATATACGTTCCGCATCAAATCTGTCAAAACGGTTGACGGTGCGGACAAGAGCAGTGAGTATGCAAGCGTTAAGGTTAAAACGGCTGAGTAAGTTTTAAATATCAATACTGTACTTATACTATAATGCACTCGATTATACCCACCGCTACGGGATTTTCTGTGGCGGTGGGTCAATTTTTACCCTTTTGGGTATTGTAACTTTGCCGAAAGAGTTATATTATAATTAATAGGGAAAGTGTAGTGCAGGGTGCGGCAACTTTCGTTACTTTTACAATTCAAGGAGGGTTTTGATATGAAATACAGAAAATTAGCAAGCGGATTTGTGGCGGCGGCAATGGCGGTCGGCGTTTTCGCTACGCCGTTCGGAGAGGTGCTTCCTGTCATAAGGGAGAGCGTTGCTGTCAATGCAGGGGCAGAGGTGTACGGAGATTTTGAGTACAGCGTTTCGGGCGATACAGCCGAAATAACAAAATATAAGGGCAGTGCAAGTACGTTGGTCATACCGTCTGAAATTGACGGAAAAAAGGTGACCGGTATAGGAAGAATGGCATTTGCAAGCTGTACAACGCTCACCGATGTAACCATACCGGACAGCGTGACAAGCATAGGAGATTGGGCGTTTTCGGATTGTGACACTATCGTGAGCGTAAAAATACCGGACACAGTTACATATTTGGGAGAATACGCATTCAGAAGCTGTAGTTCGCTTAAGAGCGTGCATATACCGAAGGGTATTAAAACAATCGAAATGAGAGCGTTTCTCTCATGCAGTTCTCTCGAAAGCCTGACTATTCCGGAAAACATAACAAGCATCGGACTTGGTGCGTTCAGCTTATGTAAAAAGCTGACCGATGTCACTATACCCGGAAATGTGAAAACTGTCGGGGAAGGCGCATTCAGCAATTGTACCGAGCTTTTAAACGTGACGATATCCGACGGTGTTACGAGCATAGGCAAGAGTGCATTTGCAAGCTGTTATTTGCTGAAGAGTATAACGATAGCGGACAGCGTTACGAGCATCGGAGATGACGCATTCTATTGGTGCAGTAATCTGACAAGCGTCAAGCTGCCGAAGAATCTTGGAAAGATAAACAGTTATACTTTCAGATTCTGTAAAGGGCTTACGGATATAAGCATACCGGACAGCGTTACGAGCATAGACAGATGTGCGTTTATGGGTTGTGAAGCACTCACAAAAGTGATAATACCGAAAAGTGTGACGGTAATCGACGAGAGTGCTTTTTACGGCTGTAAAACGCTTACTGACGTAACCATACCGGAGGGCGTTACAACCATCGGCGAAGATGCGTTTTGTGGCTGCACGGCTCTGTTTAGCGTAAAGATACCCAAGAGCGTTACAGCCATAGGCAGTCATGCTTTCGGATATAATGAGAGTTATACGAAGATCGCCGGTTTCAAGGTATATTGCTATAAGAACAGTACGGGCGAAAAATACGCAAACGACAACGGCTTTATCTGTGAAACGGTTGCGGTTACAACGGTTGACGCTGTGACGGGTTTTGACGCAGATAAGGTTACGAGCGGTTCTGCTACGCTGAAATGGGATAAGGTTTCCGATGCGGACGGATATGCGGTCGAGCTGTACACGGGCGGAAAGTGGAACGAGGTGTTCAGGACTTCCGACAGCAGTGTTACAAGCTGTACTGTAGGTTCTCTCAAGAGCAATTCGACCTATAGTCTGAGGATAAGAGCCTTTGCGGGAACGGCCTACAGCGACTACACAAGACTTGCGGTAAAGACTAAGCTTGCAAATGTCGCAGGGCTTAAGGCACAGGGCGTTACGGCTACGGCGGTAAAGCTGGACTGGGCAAGAAATGCAGGTGCTACGGGCTACATAATCGAGCAGTATAAGGGCGGTAAGTGGACGCAACTTGCAGTTACGAAAAATAACACGACATTGACATTCACGGTCAAGGGGCTTGCAGAATGCACTCCGTATTCATTCCGTGTAAAAGCGTATAAGAATGACGGCGGAAAGACAAATTACAGCGACTATGTGACTGTCAAAGCGTCAACGCTTTTAGGTACGGTGAAGAACGCCAAGGTCACATCAACTACAGGAACGTGGATAACTCTCGAATGGGCTAAGAATGACAAGGCTACAGGCTATTCTATAGAGCAGTATAAGGGTGGTAAGTGGACGGTAATCGCTACCACGAAAAACAACGCAACTCTTAAGTTCACGGTTAAGGGACTTAAGAATGATACCACATATTCATTCAGAATAAGGGCGTATAAGACTGCCGGCGGTGTTACAGCTTACAGCGATTATGTGAGAATAGCTGGCAAGACGAGGATACCGAATGTTGCAAAGTTCACAGGTTCTGCGGTTTCTGCAAGTGCGGTAAAGCTCGACTGGAGCAAGAATGACAAGGCTACAGGCTATGTTATCGAGCAGTATAAGGGCGGTAAGTGGACGGTGCTTGCGACTACAAAGAACAATACCACACTTACGTTTACTGTGAAGGGGCTTGCTAAGGGTACGGCATATACGTTCCGCATCAAATCTGCAAGAACGGTCGGAAGTACGACTGAGTTCAGTGAGTATGCAAGCGTTAAGGTTAAAACGGTTGAGTAAGTTTTAAATATCACAGCCCACCGCTACGGGATTTTCTGTGGCGGTGGGCTTTGTATATGATAAAAAGTGCTTTATTATGCGGTTTGGGAGGGTCAGAACGGCGGCTTTTGATAATTTCAAAAATTTTTTCGAAAACCCCTTGATTTTTGTAAATTTATATGTTAGAATAAGCAACGGGTAAACGATTACACGAACGGCGATAAAACGTTGCGGATTGTGATAAGTTATGATAAGCTATGATAAATCAAGGCAGGCTGAAATGGGTCGTGAAAAGCTGTGATAAATCAAGGTAGGTTATGACGGGTTGCGATGAGCTGTGAAGGCTGTGACGGGTTGCAAAAAACATAGCAAGTTACAAATTATGCAATAACTGTTTGTGAGGCGTGCGGTGTGCAAAGCGCCGTGAGCAGAGGGTCGTTTAGCAAGAAGCAGCGGGGGAATACCCGTATGGAAAGTAAATTTTGGCGGAAGTGTGACCGCCGTTTTGAAAGGAAAGGTATAATCTATGAAGTATTCAGACGGTTTCTGGATGAACAAGTCGGGCTACGACGTAAACTATGCAACTCAGATCTATGAGGTAAAGGCTACAGACAACTCGATAACCGTATATGCCACTAACCAGTGGATCGGTAACAGAGGAATGACGCTTGGCGGTCCTGTTCTTGAGATCACCTTTACATCTACGCTTGCCGATTCGATCAAGGTTACGATCGAGCATTACAAGGGTGCTGTAAAGAAGGGTCCGGACTTCACATTATATGAGGATGCAAACTTCAAGCCTGTTATAAACGAGAAGGACGAGTACTGGGAGCTTGTTTCGAACAAGACTTCGGTAAGAATCGGCAAGGCAGGCGGAGCGTGGGATATTAAGTATTTCTATGACGGAAAGCTGCTCACAAAGGAAGGCTGGAGAACAACTTCTTATATCGAAGAACAGCCCTGGCTCACAGACTACCGTATGGAAGGCACAAAGGCGGAGCGTTTCTACGCACACGCATCTACAGACGAGCCTGCAAGAATAAGAGAGATGCTCAACATCTCCGTAGGCGAGAACATCTACGGCTTCGGCGAGAAGTTCTCTACATTCGTAAAGAACGGTCAGACGGTAGAAGTATGGAACAACGACGGCGGTACCTGCTCTGAGCAGACATACAAGTCGATCCCCTTCTATGTATCATCGAGAAACTACGGTGTATTTGTAAATCACCCCGAGAACGTTACGTTTGAAGTAGCAAGCGAAACGGTTTCAAAGGTTGCTTTCTCCGTTCAGGGCGAGAGAATGGAATACTTCGTAATGGGCGGTAAGACGATCGCAGACGTACTCGGCGTTTACACAACGCTGACAGGTAAGCCTGCACTTCCTCCTGCATATACATTCGGTCTGTGGCTGACAACATCATTCACCACAAACTATGATGAGGAAACAGTTTCGTTCTTCATAGACGAAATGGCAAGACGTGATATTCCTCTGGAGGTATTCCACTTCGACTGCTTCTGGATGAAGGAATTCAACTGGTGCGACTTCACCTGGGATAAGAGAATGTTCCCCGATCCTAAGGCTATGCTCGCACGTCTTAAGGAAAAGAAGATCGAGATCTGCGTATGGATAAACCCCTATATCGCTCAGCAGTCATCCTTATTTGACGAGGGCGTAAAGAACGGCTACTTCATCAAGAAGACGGACGGCGGCGTATTCCAGTGCGATATGTGGCAGCCCGGTATGGCTATCGTTGACTTTACGAATCCTGAAGCTTGCAAGTGGTACAAGGCAAAGCTGAGAACACTGTGCGAGATGGGCGTTGACGCATTCAAGACGGACTTCGGTGAGAGAATACCCACAGCCGATGTTGTATACAGCGACGGCTCTGATCCTTACAGAATGCACAACTACTACACATATCTCTACAACAAGTGCGTATTTGAGGTGCTTGAGGAATTCTACGGCAAGGATAAGGCTTGTCTGTTCGCACGTTCTGCTACGGTCGGCGGTCAGCAGTTCCCTGTACACTGGGGCGGCGACTGCTTCAGCCAGTACGAATCAATGGCTGAAACGCTCCGTGGAGGACTTTCACTCTGCTTATCAGGCTTTGGCTACTTCAGCCACGATATTTCGGGCTTTGAGGCTACAGGCTCACCCGACTTATACAAGAGATGGTCTGCATTCGGCCTTATGTCTTCACACTCAAGACTTCACGGCAACAGCTCATACAGAGTACCGTGGAACTTTGACGAAGAAGCGTGCGACGTTCTGCGTCACTTCACAAAGCTCAAGGGTCGCCTTATGCCGTATCTGTTCGCTAACGCAGTAAAGGCTCACGAAAAGGGCGTTCCCATGATGAGAGCTATGGTTATGGAATACAGCGACGATCCTGCCTGCTTACCTCTTGACAGACAGTATATGTTCGGTGATAACCTGCTTATCGCTCCCGTATTCAACGAGGAGGGTACTGCTCAGTTCTATCTGCCTCGCGGCAAGTGGACCGATATTCAGACAGGAGAAGTTCTTGAGGGCGGTAACTGGTACGACAAGAAGTACGACTACTTCTCAATGGGTATGTATGCTAAGCCCAACAGCATAATCGCTTACGGTAACTTTGAGCGTAACTTCGCATATGACTATGTAGAAGGTGCTAAGCTTGTTATCTATCAGCTTGAGGACGGCAAGAACACTCAGTGCAAGATCTACGATAAGGACGCTAAGCTTGAGCTTACTGTTATGGCTGAGAGAAACGGCGATACGATCACTGTTACACATACAGCTACAGACAAGCACTTCACAGTTGAAAGCGCAGAGGGTCTTAATGTAGTTATAAGCAAGTAATTATAACGGAATATAAAGGAACGGTCGGCAGATGCCGGCCGTTTTGCTTTTCTTGACAGGAAGAAATGATTAAATATTTTGGCTGATATGCTTCTGCTATATCGTTCAGTTCTGAATATGATAATAAGCTACCGATAGTTCTTTTTTGAGAGATAGCACTTCCGGAGCGTTCATTTAAAGGCAAGGGTGGTGGCGATTTTTGAGGGGTAGTGAGGAAAATCTCAATGATGGTGCGGATGGGGAGCAAGGTAGATTGTCAAGTCAAGTGCAACACTTTTTAGACAAAA
>ULXC01003859.1_pt1 | contig 26977 bp, 21 predicted proteins | sample 1960721 | NCBI WGS metagenome assembly ULXC01 (sample SAMEA4835822, study PRJEB28245) | human gut metagenome | biome: gut microbiome; material: fecal sample | place: Denmark | collected 2008
AGCTTTTAAATTTTTGCTTGTAAAAAATTTCATCCAAGTTACGCCAACGGCGGGCTTTAGCCTAATCTATTTTTCTTTAATTCGTTTAAAGTCGATTTTTCAATTATTTCAATAAACCTCTTCGCTTCTATAATATGCATTTGAATAAAATCTAAATCTATATTATGGTTTTTTGTATCGATTAATTTAAAGCAACGATGCGGTTTTCCTTCATCTCCAAAATCTAAATTAAAATTAAGCAAATTTATACTTATAATTCTTGACAATTTTTTATAATCTTCGCCTTCCTTTAGTTCATTAACAATATTTTTTGAAATATAATAAAAAATTCTTTTGACAAAATCCATATTTCCGCAAAGTTGAATTTCAATAATTACGGTTTGATTGTCTTTAGTCTTCGCTTTAATGTCTATAATTGATTCTTTTAAATCGATATTTTCAGACAAATTATAAGGGTCGATTATTTCTAAATCTTTAACTTCTTCAAAATTGAAATCGCTTAAAGCGGCGTTAACCATATCTTCAAGCATATTTTCATTTCCGTTTTTGCCGAGTAAATATCAGACGAATAAATCATTTAGTTTGTCAATTTCTCTATTTCTTTTCATAAGAATATTATAACAGAATAATTTTTATTTGTCAAAAGAGAATACGATTTATATTTATTCTTAATTCGATAAAAAGATAGCGAAATAAATTAAGAATTTGGTTGATTAGGATAATTGAGAGGAAGTGTTGAATTTGGAAGAGTTAATGGATTATAAATTGGACTTTTAGATATAAATTATTGTAAAATATAAATAAAGTTAACATTTCAGAATTGAGAGAATAAAATTTCTGTTGATTAATTTAATAAAATTTAAAAATGGTATAAGCCTATAACTATTGGACTTTGAATTTAAACTGTTAGTATTTTTTGTTTTTGCACGCCAAATGCGGGTAGATGCCAAAAAGAAATAATTTTTTCTTATGCCTGCTTTAGCGCGTTATCAAAAAAGAACTTGAAATTTTTTCTTGCTTTTCAAAAAATATACAATAATTTAGTTTACATAATTTTTTACTACTCTTTTTTTATTATAATCCGAAAAATTATATAGCGGGGTAGTTTAAATGATAAAACCGATAATTTTAGGATTGATACAAGCGATAACGGAATTTTTACCCGTTTCAAGTTCTGGGCATTTGAGAATAGCGGAATATTTTCTTAACTTTAACGCTAATAATATTCTATCTTTTGAAATAGCGCTTCATTTTGGAACTTTTTTGGCGACATGTTTAATTTTTAGAAAAGACATTATAAATACTATTAAAGGATTTTTTTCAGGATTAAATAATTTCAAATATTCAAGCGAGCATAACGAATATTTTAGAATAGCGATTATGATTATAATAGCTTCTATTCCAATCGCTATAGTCGGACTTTTTTTAGAAAAATATTTAAGCAATTTGCCATTAAATAGAATAGGATTAAATCTTATAATAACGGGTTCTATACTTTTATTAACGAGAAAGACGGACTCTATAACCGAAAAAAAAGACGCTTTTACAACAACTTATTATAATGTTTTTATGATAGGAATAGCTCAAGCTTTAGCGGTTTTTCCTGGAATTTCAAGGTCGGGAATGACTATAAGCGTAGCGTTATTTTTAGGATTAAATAGAGATTTTGCGGGGAGATTTTCTTTTTTAATATCTTTGCCTGCAATATTCGGAGCTTTGCTTTTATCGTTAAAAGATTTGAAAGATTTTAATATCGTTTATGCAATTGCTGGATTAATTACTTCTTTCGTATTTGGAATTATAGCTTTAAAGTTTTTATTATTATTTTTGAAACGAGGGAAACTTTTTCATTTCGGTTTTTACTGCATTATAATAGGTTTTGCAGTATATTTATATTTTACAAATGTTGCCGTTAATTAGATTAATGGAGTTTTATTTATGATTAAATTTAATAAAAATAATTATAACGATAGAAATTCAATATTCGATGTTGTTGGTTTTTTATGCTTGCTTTTTGCAGGAATTTTATTATTGTCGTATTTTAGTATAAATAAAGAAAGTATAACTTTAAATGATAATATATCGCAAAATCTACTCGGAATATTCGGAGCTTATATTTCGGTTTATTCGTTTTTGGCTTTCGGTTATTCTTCTTTTATTTTTCCCGCATTTTTTATATATGTCGGAATTAGCGTTATACTTAAAAATTCTTCAAATAAAATTTCTCTGTCGGCTTTAGGCTCTTTTATTTTAATGATATTATTGAGCGTTCTTTTCGATATAACTTTGGGAGAGAGTCTTTTTTATAAGAAAGGCGGAATGATGGGAAAGGTTATAGGAGAAAGTTTAATTTCTTTATTTGGAAAAACGGGCGCTTTTGTAATGATAATTTCGGGATTGATTATTTTAACTATTATATTTGCTAAAGTTTCAATAATCGATTCTTTAAATTCTATTAAAAATATTTTAGGAAAAATTGACTTAAAAAAAATAAAAGATTTTGAAAGTAAAATAATAAATGAAAATATAAATAAAACTAATTCGGATAATAATGAAAATGAAAAACTTAAAACTAAAGATTATCTGCCGATTTTTTATAAAAAAGAAATTCCAGAAATAAGTTTTAGCTCCATTCCGTTTATAGAAAAAGTAAAACAATCAGATAATTATTTTAATTCTTTTTCTTTTAATGAAGACGATTTTAGAGAAAAATTAAAAAGAAAAAATAATTCTTTTGAAAGTTTTTTTAGCGGTTTAAAAAAATCTTCAGATTATAATAATGACGATAAAAAAATAGACAGTATTGTAAACGGTTTGAAGAATAATAATTTTAATGTAAATACTATGGAAAGCGAGGAAGAAGATTTAGGAACTTCTTTGGCAAAAGCGGTATTCGGCAACGATTATAAAAATAATATAGAAAGAAAAAATAACGATTTTTTATCTAACTATTCTTTAAATAATAAAAACAATAGTTTAAATAATTTTAAAGACGAAGAAGAATTAGAATTAGAATTAGACTTTAATATTAACAGGGCGAGAGTATCGGAATTTAAAAGAGCGATTTATGAAGATTCTATTTATTCAAAATATGCAAGATACGACAAAACCGATAATTTTATTAAAGCCAATAGAACCGTATCGGACGATTATAGCGAATATTTATTAAGAAAAAAATATAAAGAAAATAATTCAAATAATTTATTAAATAAAGAAGAAGATAATTTGCAAAGTTATAATTTAGAAGAACATAATTTTGAAAATAAAATTGATAAAAAAGAAGAGCTTAATCGCAAGAAAGAGGATATTCTTTCAAAATTAAGAAATATGGTTAATAAAAATAAAGAGTCAAATTATAATAAAGAATATGTTTCCACATCCGATTTGGATAAACCTTTTGAATTTAATATGGGATACGCTTCAAAAAGAGAATATAATCGCTCCGACCATATTCCCGAAAATTATAATAATTTTCATTCTAATAATTTTAATTATAATTTGGAAGAGTTCGATTTGGACGAAGAAGAATTATACAATACGAATAATAATTATATAGAAGATGTAAAGATAAAAGAAATTGATAATCATTTTATAGACGAAAATAAAAACGCATTTAATAATTTTAATAATGCGGAAAATAGTAATTTTAAAGAGATAAAAGAAAATAATAACGAATTAGCGACTTTTATAAATATAGAATCCGATAAAAAAGTTAATATTATAAACGATAATCATAAAGCGATAATTAGAAAACATAGTGATGATTTAGATTTAATTCAATCTAATTTTGACGCTAAATATGTAGATAAACATTATAAACATCCGCCATTTGATTTATTAAATAGAGCGATTCCAATTAATGATAACGCTATGATGGAATCTATAAAACAAACCGCATTGCAACTTGAAAATACTTTGCTTGATTTTAATATCGAGGCAAAAGTTACGGGAGTTTCGCGGGGACCAGTTATTACGAGATACGAACTCGAACTTGCCGCTGGAACGAGAGTTTCAAAAATATCAAATCTTACGGATAATATAGCTTTGGCTTTGGCTTCAGAGAGCGTTAGAATAATAGCGCCAATTCCTGGTCGTTCGGTTATTGGAATTGAAATACCTAATAAAGTGAGAAATGCCGTTTATTTGAGAGAAGTTTTGGAAAGCGTAGATTTTAGGAATTCTAAATTAGATATTCCATTTGTTTTAGGAAAAGGAATTTACGGAAATAATGTAGTTTCGGATATGTCGGAAGCGCCTCATCTTTTGGTTGCGGGAACTACAGGAAGCGGAAAGAGCGTTTGTCTGTCTACAATAATTCTTTCGCTTTTGTATAAATTCCGTCCCGATGAACTTAAATTTATATTTGTAGATAAAAAGAGAGTAGAACTTTCAATTTATAATGGAATTCCGCATTTAATGTCGCCTGTAGTTTCTGACGAAAAAAAGGCTACAATTGTTTTGAGATATATTGTAGATATAATGGAAAAAAGATACGAAAGAATGGAGAGATTTTTTGTTAGAAATGTTAAAACTTATAACGAAAAAGTAAAACAACTTATAAAAGAAGGCGAAACGGAATTTAACGGCGAGCCTTTAGAATTATTTCCTTATATAGTTTTAGTTATAGACGAACTTCACAATTTAATGGTTGTCGCTTCAAAAGAAGTGGAAGATTTAATTTCGCGTTTGGCGGGAATGAGTAGAGCGGTTGGAATACATTTGATAATTGCCACTCAAAGACCTTCGGCGGATGTCGTGACGGGAGTTATTAAGGCTAATTTGCCTACAAGAGTCGCTTTTCAAGTGCCGAATAAAACCAATTCGAGAATCATAATCGATATGTCGGGAGCGGAACAACTTTTGGGAAAAGGAGACGCTTTATTTTGCGCATCGGGAAGCCAAATGCCCGAGAGAATTCAAGGCGCTTTTGTTTCCGATAACGAGGTTAAAAAAGTTGTCGATTATTTATCGGGAGAAATGTCGCCTATGTTTGACGAGAGTTTAATAGCCGCTTTGGAAGGAAGCGATGGAGACGATAGAAATTCTGACGAAGAAAATATACTTGACGAAGAGTTATGGGAAGATGCGGTTAAACTTGTGACAAGAACAGGAAAAGCGAGCGCGTCTTTTTTACAACGCAGATTAAAAATTGGATATAATCGAGCCGCAAGAATAATTGAAATAATGGAAAGGCAAGGAATAGTAGGTCCTGAAAATGGAAGCAAACCGAGAGAAGTTTTAATTTCGTTGGAAGAATAAAAAATAATAAAAAGCATGAATTTATTAATATTGTAAAAATAGTTTAATATGTTAATATTTACAAATTTTTTTAACATATTAAATTAATATGTTAAATTTTTTAGATTTTTTTAATAAATAATTTTTAAAATTAGGAAAATAATGAACGAATTTATACCTAAAGAATTGCCGATAAATATTGAAATATCTCATTATATTTATAAAAAACTAATATCGGCGTCAAGGACTTTAAGCGAACTCAACGGCTTTGCTAAAATTATTCCTAATAGAAATATTTTAATTAACGCTTTAGTATTGCAAGAAGCTAAAGATTCGAGCGAAATAGAAAATATTATAACCACTCATGACGAGTTGTTTTTAGTAAAAATTGACGAAAGTAAAATTACGCAAGAAGCTAAAGAAGTGCAAAATTATGAATTGGCGCTTAAAAAAGGTTTTGATTTAATTAAAAAAGATAAATTATTGCTTAATTCTCATATATTAAAAATTCAAGAGTTATTGGAAAGAAATAATGCTGGATTTAGAAAACAATTAGGAACTATGCTAAAAAATCCAAATACGGGAGAGATTAGACATATACCGCCGCAACATTATGACGATATAGTTCGTTTAATGGAAAATTTAGAAAAATATATAAATGACGATAGTTTGCAAGATTTAGACCCTCTTATAAAAATGGCTGTTATTCATTATCAATTTGAAAGTATTCATCCTTTTTATGACGGCAACGGCAGGACGGGAAGAATTATTAATATTCTATATCTTGTTTATAAGGGATTTTTAGATATGCCTATTCTATATTTAAGCGGCTATATAGTAAAAAATAAAGAAAAATATTACGATTTAATACAAAAAATTCATTATTATAACGATTGGGAAGAATGGATAATATACATGCTTGACGGCATAGAACAAACTTCAAAAAATACTATTGTCGCTATAAAAAATATAAAAAATCTAATGAAGAAAACAAGTAAAACTTTACAAGAATACGATGCAAAAATATATAATAAAGATTTTATAGAGGCTTTATTTACATATCCATATACTAAAATAGATTTTATAACTAAAAAACTTAATATTACCAGACAAACGGCTTCAAGATATCTTAAAATTTGCGAAGAACTTAAAATTTTAAGATGCGTAAAATTAGGAAGAATAAATTACTATGTAAATATTGAACTATTCAAACTTTTTAAGAAAGGAATATGTTAAAATTTTTCAATCTTTTTAACATATCGGGCTAATATGTTAAATTTTTTAGATTTTTTTAACATAAATAAAAATCTAACTCTATATTAAGTTGATTATTCCCATAATAAAATATATAATCAAACTATGAATAAATCGCATACAAATTGGAAAAAGTTAAAAATAGAAGATTGCGCGGAAGTTATAGGCGGCGGAACTCCTTCGACAAAGAAAAAAGAATATTGGGACGGCGATATTTCTTGGATAACTCCTAAAGATTTATCAAACTATAATAATAGATATATTTCAAAAGGAAGCCGTAATATTTCTGAAAAAGGTTTAAAATATAGTAGCGCCAGATTATTACCAAAAAATAGCGTTTTATTAACAACGAGAGCGCCAATAGGTTATTTAGCTATTTCTAAAAAAGAATTGGCTACTAATCAAGGATTTAAAAGTCTTATAATGAAAAATGGGAATTTTCCAGAATTTTTTTATTATTTATTAAAGAATAATATAAGTAAATTATTACAATATGCATCTGGAACTACATTTATGGAACTTAACGCCACTAATTTAAAATCTATAGAATTTTATATACCAGAAGTTAAAGAACAAAAACGCATTGCATCAATACTCTCATCATTAGACGACAAAATAGAATTAAACAATAAAACGAATAAAATACTCGAAGAGATGGCGCAAACTATTTTTAAGGAATGGTTTATAAATTTTAATTTTCCTAACGAAGACGGCAAACCTTATAAGAAAAGCGGAGGCGAGATGATTGATAGCGAATTAGGAAAAATTCCAAAAGGTTGGAAAGTTATAACTTTAAAAGATATAATAAGTATAGCGAAAGGAAAAAAGCCTAACGCAACAAGCGATAAAATAACGGAAAAATTTACTATGCCTTATTTAACTATAAATTGTTATAATAATGAAGCTACGGAATATACAGAATATAACGAAAAAATGCATGTCAAAGAATTAGATATTATAATGGTTATGGACGGAAATGCAGGGAAAATATTTTACGGCAAGGAAGGTATTTTATCTTCAACTATGGCTAAATTGATAGTGGAAGATAGCAATTTAAATGAATTAGTTTTTTATTTTCTAAAATCTATAGAATATGATTTAATGTATCATACCGTAGGCTCTGTAATACAGCATGCTGACAAACAATATATGCTAAATAAAAAATTCTGCGTTTCTTCGGATAGTTTGGAAAGATTAAGCGATATATTTAAATGTATAAGAAAAGAGATTTCGTTAAATAAAAAAGAAAATGAAAAACTTTCTAATATTAGAGATAGTTTATTGCCTAAGCTTATGACCCCAAATGGGCGCAGAGCGGACGGAGAGATTAGAGTATAAACTATATTAATAAGATATCGTAAATTAAATACTCCAATGAAAATAAAAAAATTGTCATTGTAAGCCTTTCGTTGTAGGCGTGACAATTCAAATTAAAGAAATTTAATTTTAAAAAAGTTAGTTTTGTTAATTAAGTTGATTGTTTGGCTTCTACCAGGCTTGTTCGTCAGTAGCTTTGTATAAAGGTAAAAAAAATAGTCATTGTAATGACGATATTTAAGTTTGCTTGATGCAGAAATTGATAATTTGAAAAAGCAAAAAGAATTGATTAAGTAAATGAAGAGAGTAGCTATGCAAAAATTATTGCCTGGAGAGGTTAGGTTGTTGGAGTAGATTGGCTGGTAAAGATTCTTTAGCAAACGCTATGATAAAAATTAACGCTATTATTAAACTTATTCTCTTCATAATAAAATTCTCCTTTTTTTAATTTTTTTATTTATTAAATTTTATTTCTTTAGCTTCGTTCCATAATTTATCCAAATCGTAATATTCCCTTCCTTCTTTCGTGAATATATGAATAACCATAAAACCGTAATCGCTTAAATGCCATAAAGATTCAGGAGTATTATCGTTTTCAGAATATGGCAGTATTCCTTCCTCTTTTTTAAATTCTTTATAAACTGCATCCGCTCCCGCTTTCATTTGAGGCGAAGAGTTTGCCGTAGCTAAAATAAAAAAGTCGGATAGAGATGTTATGCCGTCCAAATCTAAAACTTTTATATCTTCTAATTTTTTATCGTCTAAAATTTTAGCCGCTTTCAAAGTAAGTTCTTTAGCTTTTTCTCTGTCGATAAATTTTTTCTTATTTTTTGTAATTTTATTATCTTGTAATTTCATAATAATCGTTCCCTAATATTAAAACGGCATTATTTAAAAGTCTTCTATCCGTTTTTGCATATATTCTATTTATTCTGCATTCTCTTCCAACCATAAAGCCTTTTTCAATTTGTCCGTTTCTTATAATAACCGCGCTTTCGCTTAAATTATTTTTTGAAAAATTTCCGTATTCTCCCGCTTTAAAACCTCTATATCTCATTCTTATGCTTATTCTGTCGGCAAGTCCGCCTATTCCTGTAGCGTTCAAAACTATTAAACTTATATCTTCATTTTCAATTTCGCTTTTTTGAGTTTTAAGTCCGACATATAAAGTTAAATCGTTTATTTGTTTAATAAAAGCGCTTCCTTCAAGTATCGGAGTTAATATTCCTCTTTCGTCTATGCTTGCGTCAATAGATTCTACAATTAAAGTTCTTTCATTGCAATTTGCAAGTATATTAAACAAAATCTTAATATCGGGCGGTCTCAAATTTGATTTAATTCTTGAAGTTATTGCATTTTTTATATCTTTTGAAAGCATTATACTTTTAAGCTCGGGATTTTGTATAATTCCTATCATAGCGTTTATAATTAAATCTTCAAGTCTGTATAAAGTTTCAATTTCTTCATATCCTTCGATAGTCAAATAATTTAAATAAGATACCGCTTTATCTCCTTGAAAAAATCTCTCTCCGACATCGAAAGAAAGATTATCTATATTAATAGCCTCTTCAATATACATTCTAACTCCGCCGATTAAATCTATAATATCCGAAATTTGATTATTATCAACGGCTATTTTATAACTTATTTTTTTTTCCGTAGTAATTTCAATCGCTTTAAAAACTTCTTCTCTGCCTCCCGCTTCGTATAATTTATTTAAAGGAATATTTTTATCGTTTTTATTTTTCCATAAACCTATATTTTTAGGAAGTCCGATAATTCCTATTCTATTATGCAAGCTTGAAATTATTCCAAAATAAGCTCCGTAAGGAATATTATTTTCGTCTATAAATAAAATTGCAAAATATAATTCTTCGTCATTATCTTTCGCTTTTTTCAAATCGCTATAAAAGAAATAATAAAATAAAAATATTATAATTCCAACTCCCGCTATTATTGATGAAATTACAAACGCTACAGCTTTTCTATTTGCTTGAGTTATCGATTTTAGAGATTTATCGTCTTTATGATTTTTTTTATTTTTTTGCGTTTTTTTATTCATATCATAAATAATATATTATGTTAAATAAGTTGTCAAATTATAGACTAAAATATTTTTATATATATTTCCAAGTATAACCTTTTTTCATTTCAAGAATTTCTTCAACAGTTCCTTTCGCTATTATCTCGCCTCCATTTAATCCGCCGTCTAATCCTAAATCTATTATATAATCGGCAGCTCTTATAACATCGGGATTATGCTCTATAATTATAACGCTATGCCCTTTGTCTACAAGTTTATTTAACGCTATTAAAAGTTTATTAACATCGTCAAAATGAAGTCCAGTTGTCGGTTCGTCAAGTATATAAACTATATGCTCTCCTTCTTGTTTTTTTGAAAGTTCGGTTGAAAGTTTTAATCGTTGTAATTCTCCTCCCGAAAAAGTGTCTAATCTTTGAGAGAGTTTTATATATCCTAATCCAACCTCGCTCATAACCGATAAAGTTTTTGTAATCGATTTATCAAAGTCAAAAAATTTTAAAGCTTCATCAACGGTAAGCGCCAAAACTTCGGCTATATTCAAAGATTTAAATCTAACCGATAAAGTTTCATCGTTATATCTTTTTCCTCCGCAGGCTTCGCATATAATTTCCATATCCGATAAAAAATGCATCGCAATTTTTCTTATTCCTTTTCCTTCGCAAATATTACATCTTCCTTCTTTTCCGTTATAAGAAAATCTTCCTGCAGAAAATCCTTTAGCTCTTGCTATTTGAGTTTTGGCGAATATATTTCTTATTTTATCGAATACTTTACTATAGCTTATTAAAGTGCTTCTAATCGAACCTACTATTGAAATTTGGTCTACTAAAATAGTGTCTGAAATTATATCGGGAATATACGCACTTTCGTATTTTGAATATTGATTTAATTTTCTTTTTTTAAGCGCGGGATAGAGCGTGTCGATTATAAGAGACGATTTACCGCTTCCCGAAACTCCCGTAACAACGACTATTTTTTTTAAAGGAATTTCAATATCTATATTTTTTAAATTATTTGTAGAAACATTTTTTAATTTTATCATCTCCGTATTTTCTTTTCTTACAATATTTTTGTCGAATACTTTTTTTATTCCGCTTAAATATTCTCCCGTTAAAGATTTTTGATTTTTTATAATATCGTTAAATTTTCCTTCAAAAATAACCTCTCCTCCAAAAGCTCCCGCATAAGGTCCCATATCGATTATATTGTCGGCTGATTTCATTGTATCTCTGTCATGTTCTACTATAACTAAAGTATTTTTTAAATCTCTCAATTCTTTTAATGTTTCAAGCAAATGCCCCGTATCTTTAGGATGAAGTCCTACTGTTGGCTCGTCTAATACATATAAAACGCCCGTGAGTTTTGAGCCAAGTTGACTTGCAAGTCTTATTCTTTGAGCTTCGCCTCCCGATAGAGTAGAATATCTTCTATCTAAAGACAAATAATTAAGTCCGACTTTATCTAAAAAATTTAATCTTGTTTTAATTTCTTTTATAGCTTCTTTTGAAATAATATTTTCCCTCTCGCTTAAAATTAACGGAAGTTTATTAAAAAATTGAGATGCGCTTTCAACAGTCATTGAAGAGACTTGACTTATATTTTTTTTGTATATAGTATAAGCTCTTACTATTTCGTTTAATCGCTCTCCATTACATTTGGGGCAAATTTCATCTATAAAAAATTTAGATAGAGATTTATCTTTCCACTCTGAATAATCTTCGCTTGTAATATCGTTATTTAAATGCCAATATTCTATAACATTTCCTACGGCGCTATCTCCTCCAAAAAAGAAAATATTTATAATCTCTTTGTCAAGTTGATTAAAAGGAATTTCTTCCAATTCTTTTTTTCCGATTCCGTTTCTTTTTAATAATCTTAATAAAGAATCCGTATAATATTTTCCGCGTGTAGAAAACATATTATGAAGCATAATATCTAAAGCTCCGTTTAATAAAGGTTTAGTTTTATCTTTAATAGCCAAATCGATATTAAAAGCTGGCTTACTTCCTAATCCTTTACATTCTTGGCAATAACCCCAATGCGAATTAAAAGAAAAATGTCTTGGCGTTATTTCAAAATTAAATAATATTCCATGAAGCAAACAAGCTGGAAATTTTGTGTGAAAACTCTCTCTTATCATTATTCCGTAATTTGCTTTTATATGAACGATTCCTCCCGATAAATCCATAGCTTTTTCAATAGCATCCGAAATTCTCGCTCTTTTATCTTTTCCCGCGACTATTCTGTCTATAACTATTCCAATAGAATAAATTTCTTCTTTTGATAATTCTTTTATTTTATCTTCGGTAATATCGTCAATAATATAATCGGAAGAGTTTATTTGTATTCTTATATATCCCGCGTCTCTTATTTTTTTTATTATATCGGCTATAGAAATATTATCGCTTGAATTAAATGCAAATCTATGATTAAGCGAACTATGATAAATCGGAGAGATAATCATTAATTTATAATTTTCCATAGTTTGCGATATTTCGGTTGCAAGCATTGAAGGGCTTTCCGCTTTTAAGTTATCTTTGTCTGCGCAATATGGACAATGCGGAGTCGAAACTCTTGCAAATATCAATCTAAAATAATCGTATATTTCTGTAACCGTAGCGACTGTAGAGCGAGGATTTCTACTAACATTTTTTTGGTCTATAGCTATTGCTGGCGCTAATCCTTCTATTTTATTGACTTTTGCATCTTCAAATCTTCCTAAAAATCTTCTTGCATATGTTGAAAGCGATTCTACAAATCTTCTCTGTCCTTCTTTAAATATAGTTTCAAAAGCTAAAGAAGTTTTTCCGCTTCCAGAAACTCCCGTTATTACATTTATTTTATTTTTAGGCAAAGTTAAACTTATATTTTTTAAATTATGTTTATTCGCTCCTTTTATTATAAGATAACTTTCTTCAATATCGTTTTTAGATTTTAATATTTTTTTAGAATTATCTTTTATTTTAGTTTTTTGTTTTAATACCGCTTTTAATTCTTTTCCCGTTAATGATTCTTTAACTTGTATTATTTCTTCGGGCTTTCCTTCGGCTACTATTCTTCCGCCCTTATCTCCGCTTAAAGGTCCCATATCGATTATATAATCGGCGCATTTTATAACATCCAAATTATGCTCTACAACTATAACCGTATTTCCTTTTTCAACCAATTTATCAAGAGCTTTGAGTAATTTTTTTATATCTTCAAAATGTAATCCCGTAGTCGGCTCGTCTAAAATATATAAAGTGTTTCCCGTAGATATTTTATGAAGTTCGCTCGCTAATTTTATTCTTTGAGCTTCGCCTCCCGATAGAGTTGTGGAAGGTTGTCCTAATTTTATATAACCTAATCCTATATCTTCCATTATTTTTAATATTCTTGTTATTGAAGTTATTCCGTCAAAAAATTCTATCGCCTCCGATACGGTTAACTCCAAAACTTCGTAAATATTTTTATTCTTATATTTAATATCCAAAGTTTCGGCGTTAAATCTTTTTCCCGCGCATTCTTCGCAAGGCACAAGAACATTTGAAAGAAATTGCATCTCTAATTCTATTAAACCCGCTCCTTCGCAAGTCGGACATCTTCCCGTTTTTACATTAAATGAAAATCTGCCTTTATCGTATCCTCGCATTTTTGAAAGTTTAGTAGCCGCGAATAAATCTCTTATAGGCGATAAAACTTTAGTATAAGTAGCGGGATTGCTTCTTGGCGTTCTTCCGATTGGCGATTGGTCAACTTCTATAACTTTATCTATATTTTCAAAACCTTCAATTTTTCTATGCTTTCCTACATTAAAAGTTTTTCCGTAAAAATGATTATGCAAAGCTCTCATTAATATATTGTCAATCAAAGTAGATTTTCCGCTTCCCGATAATCCGCTTACTACTAAAAATAAACCTAAAGGAATTTTAACATCTATATTTTTTAAGTTAAATTGCGAAGCTCCGATTATTTTTAAAAATTTTCCGTTTCCTTCTCTTCTATTTTTTGGAATCGGTATATTATCGTCTCCTCTTAAATATTTTGCCGTGTAGGATTTTTCCGATTTTATAAACTCGTTAAAATTTCCAATTCCAACTATATTGCCGCCCGAAACTCCCGCGTCTAATCCTATATCGATTAAATAATCAGATTCTTCCATAGTTTCTTTATCATGTTCTACTACTATAACCGTATTATTTTTATCTCTTAAAGTTTTTAACGATTCTATAAGTTTTTTATTATCCGATTGATGAAGTCCAATAGAAGGCTCGTCTAATACATATAAAACGCCTTCAAGTCCGCTTCCAATTTGAGAGGCTAATCTTATTCTTTGAGATTCACCTCCCGAAAGGGTAGGGGAGGCTCTTTCAATCGTCAAATAAGTAAGTCCGACTTTAACTAAAAAAGTTAATCTATAAATAATTTCTTTTATAATCGGTTTTCCTATAATCTCTTCGTTTGGTTTTAATTTTAATTTTGAAAAATAATTAAATAAATCTTCAATAGTCATAGAAGAAAAATCGGCTATAGTTTTTCCGTCAAATCTAACGGCTAAAGCGTCTTCGTTTATTCTCTTTCCTTTGCATTTCGGACATTCAACTTCATCCATAAAATTTGCATAATAAGATATTTTATAAGTTTCGTAATCGTATTTTAATCTTGTAAGAATTCCAGGAATTTTCTCTTCGACTATTTTACTATGATACCAAAATCTTTTTTTCCATTTAACCTCTTTATCGCTTCCGTATAATAAATATTTTTTTTCATTTTTGCTAAAATCTTTCCAAGCCTTTTTTAAGTTTATATTGTAAATTTTCGCTATTATCTCCAATTCCTCGAATCCGTATTCCATATCAAAACCGATATGATTGTCAACGAAACAACTTAAAGCGCCTTCGTAAATATTTAAATTTTCATCTTTTATTATATGTTTTTCCGTAAATATATGTTCTACTCCTAAACCGCCGCATATAGAACAAGCTCCCATAGGATTATTAAACGAAAATAAATTTGGCTCAATATCGGCAATAGAATGTCCGCAATTTGCGCAAGAACGCTCGGTTGTATATAATCTATAATATTTGTCTATTTCCGATTGCTTGCTTATTTTAGTTTTTTTTCTTTTAGTTTTTTCTTCGGTTAAATTTTCTTCTTCAATAATTTCATGCTCTTCGTAAAACGCCACTAAACCTTTAGTTATTCTTATAGCTCTTTCAATATCGTCCGTTATACGCGATAAATATTTATCTTCCGCTTTAATTCTATCTATAACTATTTCTAAAGTATGTTTTTCGTATCTTTTGAGTTCGGGAATTATATCGTCTTCAAATTTATAAACAATATTGTCTATTCTTATTCTTTGATAGCCCGCGTTTTTTACTTCTTCTATTTCTTTTCTATATTCTCCCTTTCTATCTCTAACTATCGGCGCTAAAATTAAAATTCTTTTATCTTTAAAATCTCTTAAAATAGTTTGCGCTATTTGGTCCTCGCTCTGTTTTGAAATTTTATGTCCGCATTTTGAACAATAAGGCGTTCCTAATCTTGCAAATAATAATCTAAAAAAATCGTATATTTCAGTTACCGTGCCAACGGTTGAGCGAGGATTTTTATTTACGCTCTTTTGGTCTATCGATATTGTCGGCGATAATCCTTCTATATGCTCCACATCGGCTTTTGCCATTACTCCCAAAAATTGCCTTGCATAAGCGGATAAAGATTCTAAATATCTTCTCTGTCCTTCTTTAAATATCGTGTCGAAAGCAAGAGACGATTTTCCGCTTCCAGAAACTCCCGTTAAAGTAGTTAAAGTTTTATGAGGAATAGAAAGCGATATATTTTTAAGGTTATGCTCTTTAGCTCCTCTTATTTCAATAGAATCGTTCATTTTAAAGCCTTTTAAGTAAAAGAAATAATCGATATATTATAACATAGATTTTATATAAAAACAAAGAATTATTAAATACCCAACCACAGATTAGCTTTATCATGATAAGCCCAATGATAAGAAGGAGAACCATTTGTATTGGTTATCCAAACTTTAGCCAAACCATTTTGTCCATTTGAAAATATATAAAGTCCGTTAAGAGAATACTCGGCGTTTGTATAAAAAATATTATTTGTAATTACTACAACGGCGTTAAAATCGCTTTGCGGTCCAAAAGATTGAACTTTCCAACCGTTAGAGCTGTTTATCTTGTTGTTACTTGTATCTATAGTGCCAACAGTTTGATTACTTGCAGTTATTATATTTCCAGTGTCATTTCCTTCCGCTCTCGGAATAACGGGAACTATTGCGTTTATTTTAGTTTCTATATATTTAGTATCAATCAAATCATTTGTGCCATAAGCGGTTACGGTAACATAATATAAAGTGCCGTTATTATAAGTTCCGCTAATTGGAAATGTAAAACTACTTCTTGTATGAGTAGAATTTTCTACGGTAGGATAACTACCCATATTATTCTTTATAGCATCATTGGGTTGATTAAAATTAGAGCTTGTCCCAGCATATAAATTGAATCCCACGAAATCGGAAGCTAAAATTCCCGACCAAAAACTAATGCTTATTGAATTACTTCCTGGAATAGCTTTTATTCCGTAAGGCGGATTATATTCGTCAACTACCGTAATAAGTTCGTTTGAGCAAGAGATAAATATAAATAATATTGATATAAAAAAAATAATCTTTTTCATAAATTAATAACTTAATACATCTGGGGCTGTCTGAAGGCAATAATCTACCGTTGCAGTTGTCCCATTAACTCCCTTTACAAATATTTTACCATAATAAGATTTTCCTCCGTCCTCTGTCTTAGTTAAATATAATTTATTTGCTTCGACGGTTAAAGGGCTTTTTGTATATCCGTCCGTTGGAGGAATCGTTACATCGCTTAAAGAAGTTGCCGAACGAGTTTGAATTCCGCCTGTGCTATTTTGAAAAGTTAAATTTCCAGCTGTCCCAGATAAAGTGGCTAATTCTTTAGTGCTTGTAATACTTCCTGAAGAAACGCTTTTATTTAAAGTTTCATCTCTAGGAGTAGCCATTTGAACATAATTATCATAAGAATAAGAACTTTCGGATTGAGGCGTCATTTGATAGGCGCTCACCCATACATAAATAGGAATTCCGTTTTGAATTTCCGATTGTGTTAAAGTTGTAACTTCGCTATCTCCTCCCGTAGAATAATAACTTCCAGTTTCTATTGTATAACTATGCGTAGTTATATTTTGTGAATTTTTTGTTATAATTGTCGGGCGAGTTTTTTGCTGATTATATAATTTATATTTTTGAGGATTTACGCTATCTCCAAAATATATATTATAACCGCTAAAAGCAGGCTCATTATTTTGGGCTTGAAATTCAACGGTTACTTTATTAGGTCCTGGTATAAGTTTCGTAATAAAAGGCTGATTCATTTCTTGATATATGCTTGTAATATCGGGAAGTCCGCATGATATAGTAAACATAATATTAAAAAATAATATAGATATAAAAAATAACTTAAATAAACTTTTCATAATTTCAATTATACGACTTTTAAAAAATTATTCAATACATTTATTAATAATTTCGTCATTATTACATAATATATTAAAACTTTTTCAATATATTATTCATAAATGACAATTTTTTAAATCTCCTACTTATTATAACAACTATTTTTTAAAAAAGTTAAAAAATTAATTGTTTTTAATTATTTATTCGTGCTTCCAAAACCGCCTTCGCCTCTAATCGATTGAGATAAACTTTCAACCTCTTCAAATTCCGCTTTTTCCACTTTTGCAAAAACAATTTGGGCGATTCTATCTCTAAAATTAATAGTAAAAGGCTCTTCGCTTAAAGAAGCCAAAATAATTTTTATCTCTCCTCTATAATCGCTGTCTATTGTAGCGGGAGAGTTTAAACAAAATATTCCATGTTTTAAAGCTAAAGAACTTCTACTTCTAACTTGAGCCTCGTATCCTTCGGGAATTTCTATATATAATCCCGTTGGCACTAAAACTATATCGTTTTTTTTCAAAATTATAGGCTCTTCTACATTAGCATGCAAATCCAATCCCGATGCGCCAGCCGTTTGATATTTAGGCAAAGGATTTTTTGATTTATTAATTACTTTAATTTTTAACATAAATATTTTTTCCTTGTCTTTATAAATTATCTAAATAGAAATGAAATTACCATAATAATAATTAAAGCCGTTATTCCTTGAACTAAAGTTGCAAGCGTTCTCGCCTTATAAGCGTCTTTTATTTTTAAGCCCGATAATTCCACGACTATCCAAAAATAACTATCATTTGCATGCGATACAACCATAGAACCAGCGCCGATTGCCATTAAAGCCAATACTTTAGATATTATAGTCGTATATCCTAAAATATTTAAATACGGAGCGAATAGAGTGGAAACCGTTATAACCGCTATAGTCGAAGAACCTAAAATTATTTTAAGCAAAGACGATATTGCAAAAAGAAATACAAGCCCTAAACTTGGCGAAGAAATTAAATTATTTAATTGAGGTATAGAATTTACTAAATCGGTAGATTTTAATACTTCTGCAAACGCTCCGCTAGCGCCTACAATAGCCAATATTCTTCCCGAGCTTGCTATTCCATCTCCAATCCATAAATGAATTTCTTCTTTATTAAATTTATGAGTAAGAGAAAGAGAAACTAAAAAGCCGATAAACAAAGCCATTGAAGGTTCGCCTAAAAATATAAATATATTTTCTAAAACGCTTTCATCAAATTTTGTAGGCATAAATCTAACTATAGTTCCCATTGCCATTAATATTATAGGAATAAAAATCGGAGCGAAAGATTTATAAGCGGGCGGAAGTTCGCCGATATCGCTTATTAAAGTTTCGTAAGTCGGCGATTTATCAACATAATTTGGCTTTTGTATATATTTTGAAATAAATATTCCGTATAAAGCGCCAATTAAAGAAGTTGGAATTGCCACTATTAAACCGATTATAATTACCGCTAATATATCTTCTTGCAAATTAAATAAATTAACCATAGCGGCGGGTCCTGGAGTTGGCGGAATTAAAGCATGCGAAGTATAAAGCCCTGTAGATAAAGCTATTGATAAAGCTACGGGAGAAGCGCCCGTTTTTTTTGCCACAACCTTTCTTAAAGGAGTTAAAATTAAATAACCAGAATCGCAGAAAACAGGAATTGAAACTATAAAACCAAGTATATTCATTGCAATAGCGGGATGATATTTGCCGACTATTTTTATTATAACTTCGCCCATTTTTAATGCGGCTCCCGACATTTCGAGTATATTTCCTATAATGCTTCCCAAAACTATAATTATTCCGACATTTGCTAAAGCGTATCCGAAACCTTTTCCTATTAATGCCGACACTTCGGTAATAGAATCCGTTTCTCTATTTGGCGGTATATATAAAGTAAAAGCTAAAAATATCGCGACTAAAATCATAGCTATAAAAGGATTAACTTGAAATTTCATAGTTAAAATCATAAGAGAGGCTATGGATATGACGAGTATAATTATAGTGAAATAACCTATCATTGAATATCCTTAAAATATTATTTTTTATAATCTATATTTTGCAATAACTTATTTTTTAAAATTATTATTTAAAAAATTATTCTTCTTCTTCTGGAACTTCGGCGTTAATATAGCCTTCTTCAAAAAAATCAATTAATTCTTTTTCGGCGTTTTTTGCAATCTCTTCCATTCCGTCTTCGTATTCTATTTCAAGTATTAAATTCGCTCCTTGAAAAGCCCCAAGTCCCATTATATTAAATACGCTTTTTGCATCCGCCCTTACTCCGTTATAAAGCAAAAATATGCCTATATCTGAATATTCCGATTTGCTCGATATTTGAGATAAAATGCCTGCTGGTCTTAAATGCATGCCGTTTTTACTTTTTATGGTTACAACATTGTTTAATGTCATAATAAATAATTATCTCCCGTTTTTCTTTATCATAACATATTAAGCAATAATTTTCAAGATATAATAATTTTTTATTTGATTTGTTTTATTTTATTTTTTATTGAATAAATATTTTTTATACTATATTATACTTATTAAAGAATTAAGCGGTATTATAATTTATGAAGTTATTTTTATTAATTCCAATATTATTTTTTTTATTATCATGCTTGTCAATTCCGAAAGCCGATTTAAAAGACGATAATTCTAAAAATTGGATTGAAAATATTAAAAATAAAACCGTTATAGACGAATACGAAAATATTTATAGATTTAATAATAAAGCCGATATGAATGTATTTGCCTACGGTTATTATTCTAAAGCGATAAAATATAAACTATTTAAAATAGAAAACGACAGAGCTTTTTATTATACGATTACGAGTTTGAAAAGTTATATAATGACAGTTTTGCCAAATTTTAATCTTTATGAAATAAACTCAAGCAAAAATTTATTTAATTTATTAAATCAAAATAAATATTTCGACAATAATTTTAAGAATAAAAATATTTATATAGCTATAGGATTGATATTAAAAAATAATATTTTATATATAGCAAAAAATTATTCTTCCGCTTATAAAGATAAACTTAATTTATGGTTTGAAAATAACGGATATTTTAAAAATGAAGAATGGTATCCTATTTTAAATGCCGATTGGAATTCCTATCCTCTGCCAACCGAAGCCGATATTGATTGGGATAATCTATTTATGCTTGGAGAGATTATTTAAATATGTATTATATGTAGTATAAAACTGCCTATATAGTTATAATAATCTATGTAAAATAAGTAAATATAGTTATTTCTTTTTATTCCAATTTTATTTAAATATTTTATTATTTGTTATAATTAAAGTCAATAAAATAAAAAATATAATTAAATTTTTGGAGAATAATTAAAATGGAAAATAGTATTTTATATAATAATAATGTAGAAGATAATATAAAAAAATCTAAAAATTCAAAAGTAGCAAAAAAGAAAATAGGCGAACTCTATTCGGCAATTTCGCATGGAGCGGGAGTTTTGCTTTCGATTGCAGGCTTTGTTCTTATGATTATAAAAGTTCATAGTAATAAAAATGCTATTCTTCCCGTGATAATTTACGGAGTCGGAATAATACTTTTATATACTTTCAGTTCTTTGTATCATTTTCTGCCAAACGGAAAAGCTAAAAATATTTTTCGTAAATTTGACCATATAAGCATATATGTTTTTATAGCGGCGACTTATACGCCATTATGCGTTTTTTCGCTTCCAAGAAATATTGGACTTTTGATTTTAACAGTTATATGGACATGTGCAATAATCGGCGTTATATCAAATACGATTTTAATTTATAAAAGCCCAATTCTCACAATAATTTTGTATATTTCAATGGGTTGGATAATAGCGTTTGCTTTTAAACCTTTGCTTCAAGAATTTGAAATATTAAAATTAAATTGGCTAATTTGGGGCGGAATATTCTACACAATAGGAGCTTTTTTATACGCTTTGGGAAAAAAGTTTAATGATAAGACAAAACAATTTACTCATGATATTTTTCATATATTTGTTTTAATGGGTTCATTTTCTCATTATTGGTTTTTATATAGATATGTTATAGCGTGAAAATGTTTTTTTTATAATATGTTCATTTACCGTAAAATAGCGCGCTTTAATGTTAATTATTTTATTAAAAGAAATTCAAAATTTATATTGCGTTAGCTCTTATTTTAGGAGCTATATTGCTTATAATAGTTTGTTTCGTTATGGTTGGAGTAGGAGAAGTATTTTTAATTTTGGCAAGAGACGGAAAAATGATATGATCAGATTTCTTCTCTTTAGATTTGGCTAAATAGAGTATTCGGGTTATGATTATGAGTCCACACTGTTACTACAAAAAAATAAATTTTATTATATAATAATAATTAAATTTATTTAGAAGAATTATAAAATGGATAAAATTAAATTATTAATAGAAAAATCAAAAAAGCTATTTAAAGAAGATAAAGCTATTGTGCATTTTGTTTACGATGAAGAGCAGAATAAATTTTTAAATGATTTAAAAAATTATCCACATGCATTTGTTTTGACATGCTTGATGGATAAAAAAATAAAGGCGGAACGCGCTTGGGCTATACCTTATAAAATATATAAAAAACTTGAAACTTTTGATATAGACAAACTTAAAGAAAAAGGAAAAGAATATTATAAAGATTTATTTAATAAATTTCACATATATAATAATGATATGGCAGAAGTTTTTTATAATGGAATTTGTCATATTGTTGATAAATACGAAGGGAAAGCGGATAAAATATGGAACGATAATCCAAGTAGCGCTGCGATAGTTTATAGATTTTTAGAATTTGACGGATGCGGTATAAAAATAGCGACTATGGCTGCAAATATTTTAGCTCGAGAATTTAAAATACCTATGTTAGATTACTATTGTATAGACATATCTTCATATGTTCATATTATACGAGTTTTATATAGACTTGGTTTTGTTGAAAAAGAGGCAAGCCCCGATATGGTAATATACAAGGCGAGAGAGTTAAATCCAAAATTTCCAGGATTAATAGATTCTGTATATTGGGAAATAGGAAAAAATTATTGCCGCCCTAAAATTGAAGATTGTAAATGCGAAGATTGTTTTATGAATGAAGCTTGTCTTAAAAATGAGTAATATTATAAATAAGGATTTAAGGAAAATAATTATTATGAATAAAACTAAAATCGTTCAAGTAGGAAATATTTTAATAGGAGGCGGAAATCCTATAAGCGTTCAATCTATGACGAATACAGATACAAGAGATATAAAATCAACAGTTAGACAATTAAAATCTCTTGAAGATGCTGGAGTCGATATTGTCAGGCTTGCCGTTTTGGATATGGACGCTGCGAAATCTATAAAAGAAATAAAATCTCAAACTAAAATTCCATTGATAGCCGATATTCATTTTGATTATAGACTCGCTTTAGAAAGTATAAAAAACGGAATTGACGCTTTAAGATTAAATCCTGGAAATATTAAAGATAAAGAAAAAGTTAAAGAAGTTATTAAAGAAGCGAAAGTAAGAGATTTGACAATAAGAGTCGGAGTTAATGGCGGAAGTTTGGACAGAGCGATTTATAAAGAAGTAAGCCCAGAAAATATGGTTGAAAGCGCGGGCGAGCATATAAAATTAATGGAAGATTTAAATTTTACAAATATAAAAGCTTCTTTAAAATCTTCGGATATAAAAACTACTATAGATGCGAATATTTTATTTAGAAAAAAATACGATTATCCGATTCATTTGGGGGTGACTGAAGCGGGAACTTTAAGAAGCTCATTAATAAAAAGCACAAGCGCGTTGTCTTATCTTATAATGAACGGAATCGGCGATACGATAAGATATTCTATAACGGGCGACCCTGTTGAAGAAGTTATGGCGGGAAAAATGCTTTTAAAATTTTTAGGTTTAAGGAAAGAGCCTTCAATAGAAATAATCTCATGTCCTACTTGCGGAAGATGTCAAGTTGAAGTTGAAGAAGTTGCAAGCTATATTGAAAAGCATGTTCAAAATATTAAAAAAAATATTACAATAGCGATTATGGGCTGCGTTGTAAACGGACCTGGCGAGGCGAGGCATGCGGATTTTGGGGTCGCGGGAACGGGAGATGGAAATTTTATTTATTTTGAAAAAGAAAACGAGCCAATTAAAATATCAAAAGAAAATATAATAAATTTCATAACGAAAAAAATAGAAGAATTTTAATTATTTTAAAATATCTTTTAAAAAACTTGCAAGTAATAAAAAACTAATTAAAAAACATACAAATGGAGAAAATATTATTATAGCGCCTAATGTAGTAAATTTATAAGAAGCATACATAAATAACAAAAGAGGCAAAGTAATAATTGCGATTAATATTATATTTTTTGTAGTATTTAAATAGTTAGTCTTATATTTTTTATCAATTACCCAGCTTTGTTTTTTTTGCACTTTCGCCTTATTCTTTAAAATATTTTCTTTTTGATTATCAGCGTGATGAAAATTAAACTTTGGTATCGGTTCTTTAGATAATTGTTTAAAATAGTTTTTTTCGCTTTCCATATTTATATTATAATACATTTTCGGCATTTTTTCAATATTTCAGAATTGTTGGAATGGAAAACAGGAATTTTAATCTAATATTTTAATTTAAAAGCCTTGATAAATAATATTTCCGCTTTCGGTTATTCTTATAACTTTTCTATTTGAAAATCTTATTTTATAAGCGCCCGATTTTTTCTCTATATCGACTATTTTTAAATTAGCCAAAAAAGAATTTATTGAATTTATCACGGCTTCGGGCAATACTTTTTCTGGAACATAATTATAATAGCCGTCTATTTTTATCCAATTTCCATCCGCCGTAAAAGATATTTTAGCATTGTTTACAAGTTTTACCGTATATATGCCTTTATCCATTTTTATTTCTTCCGCTGGAATTTGAGGATAAACCCACTCGATAAATTCTTGAGCGTTTTTAGGCAAAGCGGTTAAAGAAATCGGAACTACGGTTTTGGAATATATTACAGCCGAAATAAATAGTAATATAAATATAATTTTATTTTTCATTTTAATATCCTTATTTTCTATTTTAAATTTAGACGAATAATATTTAAAAAAGTTCCCGTTTAATTTTTTATATAATATCTATATCCCGAATTTTTAATAGCGTCTTCAAATATTTTATTGTCTAATTCTTCTTTCGTTAAAATAATCGCTTCCTCTTTATCGAAATCGACTTTCGCGTAAACATTTTTTATTTTATTAAGATTGTTTTCTATATTTCTTGCGCAATGAGAACAAGTCATTCCTCCAATATTTAAAACTTTTTTATATTGATAATGGTTTTTATTTTTGTCTTTAACTTTCACTTTTTCTGCGTTTAAAATTCCTTCGCCCGAGCAACAGCTTCCCGATTTCATTCTTTTTATATAGTTTATAACCGAAATTACGGCGATAATTCCTATTGAAATTAATATTATAATTTTATCCATAATCTAATTTATTCTTAAATAAATATTATTAAAAGTGTTAGAATATAATAACATTTTTTTAATTTTCTGTCAATATTATATTTTAATAAATTATTGTTTTTAATAAATTATTTTGTATAATAATTAGATTAAAACTTAAGGATGATTTAAAAATGAAAAAAATTATTATAATAGGCGGAGTCGCCGCTGGAATGAGCGCAGCTGCAAAATCAAGAAGATTAGACAAAGAAGCTAAAATAACCGTATATGAGAAAACGGAATTCGTATCTTGGGGAGCTTGCGGAATGCCTTATTATGTCGGCGGATTTTTTGACGATTCAAATGTTATGATAGCAAGGACTGCAGAAGCGACTATAAAATTGGGAATAGATTTGAAAGTAAAAAACGAAGTTATAAAAATAGATTCTAAAAATAAAAAAGTTTTGGTTAGAGATTTAGAAACGAATAAAGAATTTGAAGACGAATACGACAAACTTTTAATAACCACTGGAGCGAAAGCGATTATTCCAAATATAGAAAATATCAATATAGGAAATGTATCGACTTTAAAAGATTTTAAAGACGCTTTAAGCATGAAAGAAAAAATGAAAGATACTAATATAAAAAATGTCGCTATATTGGGAGCTGGTTTTATAGCCATTGAAATTGCGCATGCTTTAAAACATTTGGGTAAAACCGTTTCAATAATTCAACGCTCTGACAGAATATTTGGAAATAAATTCGATAAAGAATTTTCTGATTTAACGATAGAACATATAAAAGAAAAAGTTGATTTGCATTTAAATGAAAAAGTTTTATCTCTCGAATCGGACGATAAAAATAATGTAAAATCTTTGATAACCGATAAAGGCAAATATAATGTAGATTATGTCGTTATTGCAATAGGCGTAATTCCTAATAGCGATTTGGCTAAAGAAACGGGAATAAAATTATCGGACAATGGAGCTATAATCGTAGACAGAGAAGGAAAAACAAATATCGATTCAATTTACGCTGCTGGAGATTGCGCGACTATTTACGATAAAGTTTTGGACGAACAAAATTATATTCCGCTTGCTACTGGAGCGAATAAATTGGGAAGAATGGTTGCGAATAATTTAACGGGTAGAGAAGAAAAGTTTTTAGGGAGTTTGGGAAGCGCATGCATACTCGCTTTTGAAATGGAATTGGCAAGAACGGGAATAACCGAAGAAGAAGCTAAAAAAAGAAATATAGCTTATAAAACCGTAACGATTAAAGATTTGGACCATGCTCATTATTATCCTAATTATGAAGACTTGCATATAAAATTAGTGTATTCTGCAGAAAACAGAAAAATTTTGGGCGGACAAATAGCGGGAAAAAGAGGAGCGGTTTTAAGAGCGGATGTTATCGCTACGGCAATATATTCTGAGCTTACTGTTGACGAACTTGGAATGCTCGATTTATGTTATGCGCCGCCTTTTGCAAGAACTTGGGATGCATTAAATGTTGTAGGAAATGCTGCGAAGTAATAATATTAAAAATTAATTTTAAGCATTAATATACCTTTTAAACCCTCAAATTTTTTGACTCGCTTTATTAAACCCTCACTGCAAGCAAAAACTACTTACAATGAGGAGTTTAACAAAATTTATTTAATAATTGAGGGATTGATTTATATTTTACAATTATTATTGTCCTAAATTATTATCCCACTTTCCTTGTTTGAGGAAAAATATTAAATGATAATTTGGCTCGCCTTCATAATAATAAAGATACGATTTTTTACCACTAAAATCAATTTGAAAATTAGCAATACTCTCGTTATCGTTAGTATTAAATCCATTAACTTTAACATCAGTTAAATAAGTATCAAAAGAAGTTTTTTGAGCAGTTATACTCTTATTTAAATTTGTTACAAACCTTGCGCCATTTACTAACATTCCTCCATCGCCATCTTTTGTATTTTCAAGTAATAAGAAGCTTGAATTAGTAGTAGCGTTAGTCATTTGAGTAAAATCAAATGTTACTTCTTTTATTGGATGTGCAGTATCTGTAGTATCACTCAAAGCGTCACTATCCATTTTGGTGAATTTTTTAAATATGTCTAATATATTGGTTGAAATATTTGAATATTTACCAACAAAAATCTCTGCAGTGTCAGTATATCTTGAAAGATTTTCTCCAGATAA
>ULXC01014288.1_pt1 | contig 25260 bp, 18 predicted proteins | sample 1960721 | NCBI WGS metagenome assembly ULXC01 (sample SAMEA4835822, study PRJEB28245) | human gut metagenome | biome: gut microbiome; material: fecal sample | place: Denmark | collected 2008
TTGCGACCGTGCCGGTTCGATTCCGGCTCCGAGCAAAAAATAAAATATAAAAATTATTAAAAAAATATGGTAAATAATAGCGATAAAATTTCAAAAAAGAACGGCATTATTTTAGCGATAGGACTTATTATATTCGCTTTAAGTTTTCTTTTTATATTTATGGTTGGAAAAAGTCCCGAAGGTTTTATGGGATTTTTAGCTCCTTTCACAATGTTAGTTGGAATTATATTAATAGTTATAGGATTTTTATATAAAGCGGATTCTTAAATGATATTTGTTAATCCAAAATTTTTATTTATATTATTTGCAATTCCCGTTATAATTTTCTTATATATAAAAACTAGAAAAAATCATTCGTATTCTATAAAGCATCCGAGAGTGAGTATGTCTAAAGTTTTAAAATCTAAATACTATGTTAAAGATATTCCTTTTACCTTAATAATAATCGCTCTTTTTTTAAGTATCATAGCTTTGGCAAGACCCGTTAAAGTTGAGCATTTGTCAGATATAAACGGAGAAGGAATATATATTTCTTTAGTTGTCGATGTTTCGCCTTCAATGATGGCTGAAGATATGAGTCCTACAAGATTAGAAGCTTCAAAAAGAACTATGATTGATTTTATAAAAAAAAGAAATTTCGATAAAATAAGTTTAGTCGCTTTCGCTTTAAGAGCTTCGGTTTTACTTCCCGCGACTTTTGATTATAACGCTTTAGAAAATGAAATTAAAAAAATAGAAATAGACGAAGAAGGTTCGACTTCAATCGGACTTGGAATTGCAACCGCAGTAGATATGTTGAGAAATATTAAAAACGATAACGAAAAAATTATTATACTTTTAACTGACGGAGAAAATAATTCGGGAGAAATTGACCCAAAATTAGCTTCCGAAATAGCGTCAAATTTCAACATAAAAATATACACAATAGGAATTGGAGATGCGGCTGGAAGTAGCGCTTGGGTTACATATAACGATCCTGATTACGGCAGAAGAAGAATAAGAGCGGATTTTACTTTAAATGAAGAAGCTTTAATAAATATCGCATCCTTAACAGGCGGAAAATATTTTAACGCCAAAACAGGAGCGGCGCTTGAAAATGTTTATAACACGATAGACAGAATAGAAAAAAAACCGATATTAGACGATAATTTAATTCAATATAAAGAATTGTATAAACCTTTTATAATAATCGCTTTAATATGTTTATGTTTAAGTATAGTCCTTTCAAGCACAAGGTTTTTGATTATACCTTAATAAAAAAATAATGCTTATCTGCAGTAAAATATATAGGTTAATTCTTTCTTTATGAAGAAAGTTAAATAAAAAATAATTATATTTTATAAAACTATCATATTTTTTATATTTTTTTTGTTAAAAACACTTTACAAATTTTTTAAATATTATATAATTTAGCCATTACGAATATTAAATTAATTAATTTCGCAAAAAACATTTATTTAGATGTTTTTAATAAAAAATATAAGGAGGTTCTAAAATGAAAGGACAAACAAAAATTTTTATCTATCTATTAATCATTTTATCTTTTATTGCTCTATTTTCAATAAGTTGCAATAATAATAAAGATAAAACAGGAACAGGAGAAAGAAAATTATCTTATTATGCGGGTAATTGGTGGGGAAAACTTCAAGAAACTAACCAGCATATGCTTAACATAAATACTGATGGTTCTGTTATTTTAAAGTTTGACCCTGATTTAACAATTTCTTCAGATTCTGTAACAAGAGTTAGTGATACAAATTATATTGCTTTATATAAAGACTCTGCTTCTGGCGATAACGCAAGATTTATTTTTATTTTTAGTAGCGATACTCAAGGAAAGTTAACAATGGAATTTACAACAGCATCAAATTCTGTAGATATTACTAAAAAACAATAAGATTAATAATAGTTAAAATAATTAAAAGGCATCGTATATATTTGCGGTGTCTTTTTTATTTCGGATTGCTTGGCTATGCCCAACTTTGTCGTGGTTTTTCTCTATAAATAAAGATAAATAATAAAAAAGTTATCATATTTATTTTATTTTAAAGTCTATATTTTTTGCTGTGGCTAAAGTGTTCTTTTGTGATAGGATTTTTTATATTATAATTATTTCACTCTTCTTATTTTAGTTTCAAACTTTTCTTCAACCAATTTTATAAGTTCGGGTAATTTTTGCTCGGCTATCATTTTTAATTTTTCTCTATCAATATTTTGAGCGGGGCTTCCAAGCATAATAGAATTTGATTCAATTTTAACTTTTGACATAACGCCGCTTTGTCCTCCCAAAATTACTCTATCTCCCAAAACCACATGGTCCGATAGTCCGACTTGTCCTGCCAATACGCAATTATGCCCAATTTTACTGCTTCCCGCTATTCCAACTTGCGAAACTATTATCGAATGCTCTCCAATATCGCAATTATGAGCTATTTGAACAAGATTGTCTATTTTAACGCCTTCTCTTATAATAGTTGAGCCTAAAGTCGCTCTGTCAATACAAACATTAGCGCCAATTTCAACATCGTTTTCTATTATAACATTTCCCCTTTGAGGAATTTTCATTTGCTTTCCGTTTTCTTCAAAAAATCCAAATCCATCGTTTCCTATAACCGTAGAAGAACCAATTATTACTCTGTCTTTAATAACGCATCTATCATGAATTGAAACATTTGAATGAATTATGCAACTCTCTCCAATGATAACATTATCTCCTAAAAACGTTCCGCTTTCTATAATCGCTCCTTTTTTTATAATGCAATTTTTACCTATGCGAACATAATCGCCAATATAAACTTCTTTATCGATATTTGAATTTTTTTCTATAATCGCCGTTTGTTTAATTGTTCCCAAATTATATTTTTTATCTTCAAACATAAAATACAATAATTTAATAAAAGCTTCTTTAGGATTTTGATAAATTATAATAGTTTTATTTTTAAAATCTTTAATACTTTCCGCCGTATCTTCTCTCATTATAATAGCGTTAGCTTTGCTATTAAATGCCGTTTCAATGTATTTATTATTATCAATGCAAATAATAGAGTTTTCAATAATATCGTTTATAGGCGAGAGAGTAGATATATCTAAATTTTCATCTCCTATTATTTTTTTAGCGTTCAAAAAATTAAATATATCTTTTACTTTCATTTTATCTCCCCAAATTTTTATTTTTTTAAAGAGGCTTTTACATCTGCAATAACCGATTCTGTAATATCAAAAGTTCTGTCGGCGTATAATATAGAATTTTCCGTTCTTTCCAAAATCAAAGTATAGCCTTCTTTTTTAACTATATTCATTAAAGAATTGGCAACCTGTCTCTTTACCATTCCTTTTAAAGAAGTGTCTCTAGTATTTGCAATAGAATTTTCAGAATTATCTTCGGTAGAATTTTGTTGTTTATATTCTTCCTGCTTTTCTTTTAATTTATCGGCTAATTCCTGGTCGCTTGTAACTTCTTTTATTACTCTTTGCAAATCTATATATCCTACTTTTGTAAGTCTATAAGATTGAGTGAATAATCTCGGGCTTATTATCGAAACGAATAAAATAGCCGTAAATATTAAACCAAAAATATAATACTTTTTCATTTTTTCTCCTTAAATTTTTTATTAATTTTTTATATAAAATCAATAATTATTATACAATATAATCAATTTTTTCAATAGCTTTAATAAAAAGGATGATTCATTGTAAAAGCTATTCCCCAACCTCTTCCAAGCCATTTGCCAAGCGGCGAGAATGAATCGCCTTCAAAAGCTTGTATGCCTTTTCCAAATCCGACATTATCTTTATTGTAAACGAATCTTTGAGCAAAATAGAATCTTATATTAAATATAGGAATCGTTAACCTTAATCCAAAACCCCAAGAATACATATATTGCGAAGGGTCGAATATATCTTTAATATTCATAAATTGCGAAGGATAAGAATAAGCGTCTCCATCTTGATTAAGTCCCGAACTTCCTGGCATCCATAATTGTCCCGCATCCAAGAAAGTTACAAATCCTAAAGTTTTTGGAATAATAGGAACTCTTAATTCGGCAAATATTCTCACTTTAGCTCTTCCATAAGCCCAAGAATCTTTAGAACCGTCACTTCCAACCATATCGTAAGTTGACAAGCCTCTATTATGTTTAAAAAGCGTGTATCTTGAAGTATCCCAACCTCTAACATCTTCAAACGGATTAAGATAATATAAAACATCCGCATCGTTTCTAATATCCATTCCTGGAATTTTAACAATTTGAGCAATCTCGCCGTAGAATGCAAATGAAAGTCTATCATTAACGGGAACTGCTAAAAATCCCGTAGCGTTTAATCTCATAAGTTGAGTATGAAGAAAATAAAAATCAACCGTTCCTCTTAAAAAACTTCCTCTTGTAGGATTTGAATAATCATTTCTGCTATCTCTTAATAAAGAATAAGAAACTATAAAAGTAGTAAACCAATCGCTTTCCCATCTCTTATTTCCTCCAACTTTTTTCTCTATTCTATGTTTCAAATATTTTTTAATATCATTCAAAACATGGTCTGGTCCGCTATCGCTCGCTCCCTGGTCATCCCATTGCATATATTGTTGAAGTAATGTATCGAAAGTTAAGAATGTAGAATAATAATCGTAAAAATAATATCCGACACGAACTATTCCCTCTAAACCGTGCCTTGTATAATAAGAATATTTAGGAAGCCCAAAATCTCCCGTGCCTATTTGGTCGCCTGTATTTACATTTTCGTAAAAATAAGATAAGTCTAATCCAAAATATACTGGCAAATTAAGCAAATAAGGCTCGGCAAAATTGAAAGCTATTCTTCTTTGATTCTGTCCGAATTCTCCGCTTAATCCTATTTGCAAACCTCTTCCCAAAAAATTCATTTCTCTAATTGAAGCGAAAACTTTAAAACCCGAACCTGTTGAAAATCCTCCTCCGCCTGAAACCATAGCCGACCTACCGTCCGTTACATTTAACGCTAATTCCATTAATCCTTCTGCAGAGCCAGGTTTAACATTTATATTTATATTTTCAAAGAATTGCGTATTGTATAATCTTTCTTGCACTCTTTGAATTTTTACGGAATTGAAAACTTCGCCTGGTTTTATATCAATATATCTTTGTATAACGAAATCTTTTGTTTTTGTATTTCCCGCTATTGAAATATTTTCTATATGCGCCTTATCGTTTTCAACTATATCATACATAATATTTACTATCTTTGCATCTTCGTTTACTGTAATAACGGGAATAACTTGCCTAAATATATATCCTCTTTCAGAATATTTATTTTGAATTCCTTGATAATCCGTCATATGATAAGTATAATTATATAAAGCGCCTTTTTTTGATTTTATATCTTTTTGTATATTATCAGAAGTAATAATTAAATTTCCTTTAAATCCTATATCTCCAAAATAATATTTTTCGCCTTCCGTTAAATAAATATCGATTATCAAATCCTGGTCGTCTTTTATCTGCGGGTCTCTCCATTGATAAGTAAATTTAACATTGTCTACCGCAGCTTTATAATATCCTCTGTCGGCGTAATATTTTACTACTTTTGCTTTATCGTCTTCAAATTTGAATTCGTTAAATTTTCCTAAAGATAAAAATCCGTTTTCTTTAGTGGACATTTGCCTTTTAAGTTCGTTATCCGAAAAATGCGTATTTCCATGAAATTTTATAAATGCAACTTTTATCTCGTTTCCTTCAACAATATCCATTTCTATATTTACTTCAAATAATTCTTTATTTTCAGTAACTTTCGGTTTTACATAAGCTTTTAAATATCCTTTATCTTGATAATTCGTTATTATAGAATTAACAGCGTCATTTAAATTCTGCGGAATATAAGGGTCGCCCGCTTTCATTATAGGTTTTATAACATCGTTTAACGCCGTTCTCGTTAATCTTTTATTTCCCGTATATGTAATGTCTTTTATTAAAAATCTTTCGGCTACGATTATATTTAATATTACTCCGTTTCCATCGCTTCTCGCATCGATTGCGACTCTTTCAAAAGATTGAGTATCGAATAATTTTTTTATCGCTTCGTTAATTTCGGCTCTTGAAAATTTGCTTCCCGCTTTAATCGGAAAACTATTTTTTATTTGAGTTTCGGTAAGTCTAACCTCGCCCGTTACTTCTATATCGTTTATTATTAATCCTTCGTAAGCGGCTATATTTCTCGCGTTTTTTAAATTATCAAAATCGCTTTCAACTGCTATTAATAAAATAAAAGTAAATAAAAGAATAAATACAGAAAATAAAATAATAAAATATTTTTTACAAAAATTCACTAAAATCTCCAAGTTGCCAACAATATCAAAATCTAGTTTTGAATCTCCAACGACCGATTAAATTAAAATCTTGCCCTATTTCTTGAATGTATTGTGGGTTTATTTTATATTCAAATGTCAAATTTGCAAGCCTGTAATTTTGCCAAATAATCGGAGCTGATATTTCAAAACCGACTCTATTATCAAAATAGAAAGAATCTTTAGGTCTGCCAAAAAGATTCGGTCTATTCGGGTCTTTAGCGTTATAAGTAATATCCCATTTTACATACAAATATTTTGAAAAAGTTTTTCCAATGCTTGCGCTCGTATTATTAAAAAATTTAGCAAGACTCAAATTATTATTATAAGTTATAATATTATTTACGGCGGAGCTGCTTATATTAAAAGAATCTATTATTCCAATTCTCATTATCCATCTTTCAAAAGGTCTTAAAATAGTATTTCCAAATATTAAATCGCTATAGCTTCCCACAACCTGTCCGACTTGATTATTATTTTCGCTTCTGCTATTAAAATAACTTGTAGTTTGAGCATACATCTGCTCTTCTCTATTGTCAAAAGTTCCTTGAGGTATTCCCGCTAATTGATTAACTTGATATTGTCCTAATGTAGGTATTGTGTAAAATCTAACGGGCAATATTCCCGAAGTATCGGGATATAATAATTGAGATAATCTCGCGTTCATTTCCATATATAAAGTAATGCTCTCTCTCGATACTTCATTTTCAAAAGATTCTGAAGATGTATTATTTGCAGTAGAAGGATAATATTTTTTATTTGCAAAAGCCGTAGCTTCTATTATAGGGTCAGAACTGTTATTATTCGGAAAAGTTATAGAACCGCTTTCTAATTTATATATATTTTGTAAATAATAAATATTTCCTCTTGCCAAATTAATCGTTCCCGTTAATTCTATTCCGTCCATTATTGAACTATAAACTCCCATTTTAGAGCCTTCTTCCAAATAAAAATCTCCAACTAAAGCATTATAAGCTCTAACCTGTTTCCAAGCCTCGATTATAAAATCCCAATATATTCTGCTTGCTATTCCATAAATATGCTGTGAATAAGTATTTCTATTATTTATAGTGTTAATTTGAATATCGCTTTTCATTAAAGTTAATATTCCGCCGATTCTTGGAGCGGATAAATTTCCGCCGACATTCATATCTAAATGCAAAGGTCCTTTTATTTTCGCCACATTAAAATCTATATCGCCTTCCAAAAGTCCTAATTGTTCGTCTGAAGAAAGCAAATCGAAATCCATATAATTTACGGCGTTTCTAAAAATTTCCGCCTCTCCCGTAACGCTTAAATTCTTTTTTCTTTTCGTATAGAAAGTTAAATTATTAATATTAAACATATTTCCGTCAAAATTAAAATCGACTATAGCGTTATCGAATATGTCAGAAAAATAAGCCATCTTTACTTTTTTGCCATGCCCTAAAAATCTTCCATTTATAGCCAAATTATCTTTATCGCCATGAACTCTCGCGTATAAAGTATAAGGTTTATTATCGATTATAAAATTTGTAGGCGAAGATTGTATTTCGGTAAAAATTACATTAAATATTTCAAATATTTCAACATTGAGTTTGCTTGAAGTTAATAATAAATCTACTTGATTATTTTTTGCGTTTCTTATAACTCCGTCTATATTTAGCATTTGATTATTATCGTATATATAATTTAATTTAGTTTTATTTTCTTTTTCTTCTCTTAAAATAGTTCCGTTTATTCCATGCGTTTTATTATTTGTAAAAGATATTAGATTGTCCGAGTAAGTCATTATAGTTCCAAATTCGGGCAATATTCTTCTGTTAATCGTTATCGGACTCGTTTGAATTCTATATTCCGAAATTCCATTTGGCAATTTTCTCATATTATAATTTATATTTCCGCTATAAGAACTGTATAAATATAAATTATCAACTTCTACTCGCATATTCTGTAAATCTTTTGAAAAATAAGCGTAAGGAATTCTAATCTGTTGAGGTTTTTTAAACGCTTTAGTTATAACCATTCCGCCTTGTCCCGTTTTAGTCATAACAAAATCTTTAAACTCAAATTCGTTTTTTCCATAATAACCCGTTAATGAAATATCAAATCTATCTTCCAATAATTCCAAATTTTTTATATTAAATCTATCAAGATAAATAATTGGATTATTTAATAAACCGATTATTGTAGCATCCGCCGATAATATTCCATAAATTCCGTTGGCGTAATTTAAATTAAAAGGCAAATCCGAAACGGTTAATTTTCCATAAACATTATTTTTATTAATCGAAGCGTCTATTACCAATCCGCCGTCATTATCCGCCGATTTAAATAAAGCCGTAAATTTATTAATTCCGTCTCTATTATCCAAAATTCCGTTTCCCATAACTCTATTTGCGCCATAATCTACAATTATATTTGTAAAAACTAAACTTTGATTTGAAAGCTCGAATTGAGTATTTAAAGTAAAAATCGGAGCGACATTTTTATCGAATTTTACATTTCCGTAAATATAAAAAGGCTTTTGAGTATAATTGTCGATTGAAATATCCGCGTTTAAAACATTATTGTTTATATTTATTTCTTTCGGAGTTTTGATATTTAAATTAATTATTCCGTTTGTCGTTATAGAACCGTTTGCGATAATTTCCGATTTTTCTGTAGAGGCGTAAATTATTTTATTTCCGTTTGTAGCATCTAAAGTAAAACCGTTTAAATTATATTTTCCAAAAGGACTTTCAACATTTCCGTTAAGTTTTACATTAAATTTTTTATCGTATTCTATATTTGCTTTAGCTTTTATATCTCCGCTGTCGGATAGTTTATAATAAATATCGTTAAGCTCTATTATATTGCTATAAGCCAAAGCGCCTATTCTTATTAAATATTCTTCCGTATAAATTTTTCTCGAAGCCAATTCTAAAGAATGAATATTTCCTTTTCCGTCCGTATATAAAGCATTGCTCATACTATAATTAACATTTAAAGAAGATAAATTATCGATAGGATTTCTTCCTAAAATTACAATAAAAATATCTTGAGGAATAGTTCCTTTTGCGTTTACAATTACGGGTTTTGTATTATCTAATGAAATATTAGAGTTTAAAGGCTCTTTATATTTATCTTCAACTAAATTAACATCTACTTCTTTATCTTTAATTTTATAAATTATATTCCAAGCCAAAGGTTCTTTTAAAGCTCCGTTATAACTTAATTCATGCATCGTAAATCTCGTTATAATTTTTTCTTTGCTTGAAGATATTGGTTTTAAAGTTAATTTTGAATAGAGATTATTTGCTCCAGCGTATATATCGTTAATATTTAATTCTAATTTGCTTAATATAGGATTTTCTATAGGAATTATTCCGCTTGCTATTATATTTCCGTTTAATAAATTCATTATAGCGTTTGACAAAACTATATTATTATTAGTTAATTTAGCTTTCACAAATAAATCGTAAAATTTATCTTTCGCTTTCAAATCCATATCCAAATATAAATTTTCATTTTCTTTTCTATTTCCAACAACATTTATATTTGCATATTTAAATCCTTCAATAGCGTTGCTTATGCTTTTTATTCTGTTATTGTCTAATTTGACGAATCTATGAACTATTGGCGTATCCAAAGCTATATTCATTAATTTGTAAATAGTATTTTTGTCTATATCGATATTTGTAATTGAAAAATCTAATCTCTTATCGTTATAATCGTATATTAAATTCGCCAAAATATCATCGTAGTTTTTTAACTCTCCTTCCATTTTATCATTATAATCGTTTGTAAAATCTAAATTATATTTAAATAAATCTTTCTTTTCGTCATGTCCTAATATTATAGAATGAATTTCAGACAAATCGGGACTGCTTTCCATAGAAAAATATATTGAAGTTTTATCGGGCAAATTAATATTATAAGATAAAAAATATCTATAAGTTCTAAAATTTCCATTTAAAGAATCGAGAGATATTTCTGACACTTCGCCGTTGTCTACAATTTTTGTAGAGAATTTTTTTATTCTTATATTTTTATCAATAAACAAATCGGTAATATTATCTATAGCGGTTTTTATATCGCTGTTGTTTTTTGAAGGCTTATCTGTTTTTTTATTAAAAATAGAATTGTCAAATAAAGCGGGATAAAAATTAGCGTTATTAATATCGGCTTCGCTAAACATATAAAAAATATCTCTATTTATTAAAAGCCTTAAAGGATTAAATCTAACGGAAGCAAAATCTAAATCAAAAAAAGCGTTTGAATTATTTTTTGAATATAGTTTAACATCTTCTAAAATAATTTCTAATTTATAAGATACGCTAATATCCGATATCGATATATTTATTGGAGAGACTCTATTTATATAAGATACGATATTGTCTAAATATTTTTGCTTATTTTTCAAAACCAAAGTCGCGCTAAAAATTGTCGGGATTAAAAAAGCTAACAAGGTTGTCGCCATATACATTTTAAATAAAGAGCGCTTTTTTTTACGCACTAGGGCGCGCCTCCAAATATATTAATATTAATAATAATAACCTATTTTTAAAATAATTGTTATATATTAAATTTCGGTATATAAGGCTTATAATTCATTTATACAATAGCAAAAAAAAATTGCGAATTTTATATATATATTATTTTCAAAAATTTGACAAAAAAAAAAAATACTATAATATAAGGCTATTATTTAATTTATTTGGAGCTTTTATGCTTAAAGAGTTTATAAAAGGAAATGTAAAAATAGTCGATTCGGTAGCAAATTGGGAAGAGGCTTTGAAAATCGGAGCGGAGTCTTTGGTAAGAAACGGTAATATTGAAGAAAGATATATTCAAGCAATTATCGATAATGTTTATAAAAACGGTCCTTATATTGTTCTTATGGACGGAGTCGCAATGCCGCATTCTCGTCCCGAAGAAGGCGTTATAAAAAAAGGAATGAGTTTCCTAAAAGTGAAAAACGGTGTTGATTTTTATAAAACCGAAGAAAAAGTTTATTTGTTTTTTACATTAGCGGCAGAAGATTCGGACGGACATCAGGATGCAATCGCCGAACTTGCAGATTTTTTGGGAGACGATGAAAAAGTTGAAAAATTAATAAAAAATGATATTGACGAAGAGGGTTTATTAAATTTATTATAAATTAATATTAAGTTATAATATGGAGGATAAAATTATGTTAAAAGTATTAGTATCCTGCGCTAACGGAACAGGAACGAGTTTAATGATGAAGAAAACGACTGAAAATGTATTAAAATCGTTAGAAATTAAAGATTTTGATATTCAAACTTGCGCTTTATCGGGCTGCGAACATTCTGCCGTTAATTATGATATTATATTTTGTCCTGTAAATTTTATTGATATGTTCAAAGAAGCTATCGATAAAGGCGTAAAAGTTATAGGCATAAAAAATATTCTTTCTGAAGACGAATTTAAACAAAAACTTAACGATTCGGGATATTTGGAAGATTTGAAAAATAAATAATATGTTATTGTTTTTTATTTCTTAAAGTGAGGTTTTATTAAATGCTCGAAGAATTAAAAAGAGAAGTTTTTGAAGAGAATTTAGAACTCGTTGAAAAAAAATTGGTAATTTATACTTGGGGAAATGTAAGCGGAATTGATAGAGAAAGTAAAATTTTTGCCATAAAACCGAGCGGAGTAGATTATGATATTATGAAAGCGGAAGATATGGTTTTACTTGATTTGGAAGGCAAAAAAATCGAGGGAAAATATAAACCTTCTTCAGATACTGCAACGCATATAGAATTATATAAAGCTTTTCCAGAAATTGGGGCTATAGTTCATACTCATTCGTCTTACGCTACAAGTTGGGCGCAGGCAAGAAAAGACATACCTGCGTTTGGAACTACACATGCCGATTATTTTTATGGCGATATACCATGCGCAAGAGCTTTAACTAAAGAAGAGATAGAAAATGAATATGAAAAAAATACTGGTTTGGTTATAATAGAAACTCTTAAAGGAAGAAATATTAATCCTATGGATATTCCAGGTATAATAATAGCATCTCATGGACCTTTCGCTTGGGGCAAAGATTCAAGGCAGGCTGTTTATAATGCGGTAGTATTGGAAGAACTTTCTAAAATGGCTTATAGAACTATACAGATAAACCCAAATATAAAATCGGTTGAAAAATATCTATTGGATAAACATTATTTTAGAAAACATGGCAAAAATGCATACTATGGGCAAAATTAATTAATATCATAGCAATATTAATTATTAATAAAAGAATATTTATGAAACCTATTGAAGAGTTAATAAGAAAATTAATAAAAAATCAAATTGATTATAATGTATTTATAAAATTCAATTCAAAAACCGTAATCGAAAAAACCGAATTGACTAATTTAATAAGAAAAGCGATTAGCGAAAATTATATTCAAAAAACTGACAATAATTTATTAAAAATTACGAAAGAAGGAAGAGAATATATAAATAAACTCGAAGGAAAGGAAATAGCACCTAAAAAAATTCAAAATAAAAAAATATCGGTAAATCCTCAAAATGCAAAATTGGATTCAAAAATCATAGCGGAAGCTTATAATATAAAACCCGATTTTAGCGAAGAATTATTAAAAATCGCAAACGAAATAAATAATAATGCAATATTTGATTGTAAAGATAGAATTGACTTAAGAGAAATAAAAACAATAACCATAGACGGCGAAACTTCAAAAGATTTGGACGATGCAATAAGCGTAGAAAAAATTGAAGATAAATATAAAGTTTATGTTCATATATCGGATGTAAGCCATTTTATAGATATAGATTCTCCTTTAGATTTGGAAGCTAAAAGCAGAGGAAATTCGTCTTATTTAATTGATAAAGTTTATAATATGTTTCCCGAGATTTTATCAAATAATATAATGTCTTTAAATGAAAACGAAGAAAGATTTGCCTTAACTTTAATTTTTATTATTGATAAAGAAGGCAATATTTTAGAATCTAATATTTTAAAAAGTTTAATAAAATCCGACAGAAGATTATCTTATAATTATGCGGAAGATATTATAAACAAAAAAGTCGAAGAAGAAAATTGGCTTTTGGAATTAATAAATAATTCTTTGGATGTAAAAAATATTTTATATAAAAAAAGAAAAGAAGGCAGAGGAATAGAATTCGACAATAACGATATAAAAATAGTTTTAAACGAAGAAGGAATTCCTATAGAATTTTACGGAGAAGAAAAAAAGCAATCCGCTCATATAATAGAGGAATTAATGCTTTTGGCAAATAGCGAAATAGCTAAAAAATTAAAAGATTATGACGGAGTAATATTTAGATATCATGGTTTGCCTGACGAATATAGATTTAATAATTTTAAAATACTCGCTCATAATAAAGGCTATGAATTAAAAAAACTTGAAAACGGCGGATACGATATAAAAGAATTTATAGAAAGAGTAAAAGGAAAAGCGGAAGAAAATTTGCTTACTTCCATTTTGCTTCGTTCTATGACGCCATCTTCTTATAGCATAGTAAATAAAAGTCATTTCGGTTTGGGATTAGATTATTATACTTATTTTACATCGCCAATAAGAAGATACGCTGATTTGCTTATTCATAGAATAGTTAAATCGGTTTTAATAAATAAAGATAAAGAGATAGATTTAAAATTAAAAGATTTATGCAAAGATTCTTTCGATAAATTATCTATTCTTGATAAAACTTCAAATAAAGCCGAGAGAAATGTTAGACAAGTTAAAGCGGCAAGATTTATGAAAGACAGACTCGGAGACGAATATTTTGGAATTATAAGTTCTATGTCTAAATACGGAATAACTGTTGAAATCGAAGGGCTTGAAATTGAAGGATTTATTGAGTCGCATTATGTAGGTTCTGATTATAGATTTTATCAAGATATGCAATGCATTTTTATAGAAAAAGTAAAAGCTTACGAACTCGGAGATAGAGTTAAAATTTTTGTGGCGAGCGTTAATGTTGAAAACGGTAAAATAAATTTTTCTTTATAATTTTTTTTTAAGAAGGTTTATATAAGGTTCTGTTTCTATAGAAGATTCTTCAATTCCTATTTCTTTTAATATCGATTTTAATTCTTTTATTTGATTTTCTATCGACTCCTCATTATTTAAAAATTCAATTTCTATAAAGTCGCCCAAATTTTTTATATTCGACACTTCAATTAAAGCGTTTTTATATTTGAAAGCATAACCTTTTTTTTCTTTTTTAACATATTCTCTATAATCCATTAAAGAAGATAAAAAATTGATTATAAATTTAGATTTTTTTTTGCTTACTTTAATCTCTCTCTCTTCATTAACCTCAACGGCGTCTATTATATTTCTTATTTTTGAGCAAAAAGTATAACCGCCATGTTCAATTCTTAATCTTATGCAATTATTTAAATTTATATTTCCGCTTTTTATTTCGGAGTTTTTGGCAAAATAAATATCTTTTTTAAAATATTTTTTTTTGAATTTTGCGTTCTTATATAAAAAATCTAAAGTCGATTTTACATTTTCAATATAAGCTTTTATTTCTATTTCGGCGTTATTTTTTTTACTCATTTTTTAATTTTAATTTTATATTATTTTAGTATAATTATATAAAAATATTTGTAATTGTCAAAATATTTAAATCAATTAATTGACATAACTTGCTTTTATAGTATAATAATTCTTATGAATAAATTAAATAAATATATCGCCATACATAAAATAATTAATCTTTCAATATTTATGCTTTTTCCAATAGCGGGAAATATTATATTAATGCATAACAAAATTAAAAACGGATTTTATTCAATTTTATTAATTCTTAATTTGGTAGAAATTGGAATTTTTACAGCTTTTATTATTGTCGCTTCAAAGTGCGAATGGGGAACGAGAAAACAACATGCGATTTTGAAAGGAGCGATTTCTTTTTTTATATATATTATTATAACGATATTTACTATAATTTATATAATTTAATCTTTAATTAGACAAGGAGAAAAAATGGGAATTTTAGATTTTTTTAATAAAAAAGAAAATAAAGACAAATATATTAAATGGCTTAAAAAGAACGCTGGCGAAAGAATGGATGCAAACAGAAAAGAATTATTCAAACCTGACAGATGCAATTTTCATTTGGATAGATACGAATTTGCTTCAAAATATATAAAAGACGGAAATAAAGTTTTGGATGTTGCAAGCGGAACGGGATACGGAGCTTTTAATATGAGAAAAAATAATCCCGCTATAGATGTGATTGGCGTTGAGATAGACGAGATGGCTGTAGAATATGCAAATTTCATATACGGGGGGTAATTTCATACTTAAAAGGCAGCATATTAAATTTGCCTTTTGAAGATAATACTTTTAATGTCGTTACTTCGTTTGAAACTATAGAACATATTGAGGACGACAAAGGACAGGTAAAAGAAGTTTTAAGAGTATTGAAAGACGGAGGACTTTATATAGTTTCTACGCCGAACGCTTGGAGTAAACATTTATTTGGAAAAACTAAATATCATGTAAGAGATTATACTTACGAGGAAATAACTTCTCTTTTAAGCGATTATTGTAAAATCCTTGAATGTTATAATCAAAATAGCGGAAGTATAACTCCGTTTAATCATAGGCAGAAGCGAGGAATAGTAAAAACTACAAATGAAAATAAGGAGTTGGCAGAATGTTTTATTTTAGTATGTCAGAAAACTTCTTAAAATTATTTATATTAGGAAAGTTAAGTGATTTTTATATATGCGATTTATGTTATTTTAATGTATTTATTTTATCCGTTAATATTTATTGTATTTTCAATAATGATGCTTTTCAATAAACCGATAAGAAAAGGCGCTTTATCGAGGTTGGGTTTTATATATCCGAAAGAAAATAATAAAAATGCAATTTGGATTCATGCCGTAAGCGTTGGAGAGATTGTAGCGGTTAAAGAGATAGTTTTTTATTTAGTCGAAAAAGGTTATTCAGTTTATCTTTCAACAACCACAGTCGGCGGATACGATATCGCTAAAAAAAATTACGGAGATAAAGTGGAATTATTTTATTTAACTTTAGATTATCCTAATATGATAAATAAACTTATTAAATTAATTTCGCCCGAATATGTAATGATAACGGAAATAGAAATTTGGCCATCAATGATTTATTGCCTTCATAAAAAACTTATTCCGCTTTATATGATTAACGGAAGAATCGGAAAAAAAGAAATAAAAGGTTATAAGAATTTTCAATTTTTCTTTAAGCCTTATTTTAATATGTATAGAAAAATTCTAGCTCAAAGTCAAATTGATAAAAAAAATATGATTAAAATCGGAATGCCCGAAAGTTTGATAAAGGTGACGGGAAATTTAAAATACGATATTAATTATTCGGTTAATGAAGAGAAAATAGACGATTTGGAAAGCAGAATTCCCGCGAACAAATTTGTAATAACCGTTGGAAGTTCGCATAGCAATGAAGAAGAGATTATATTAAAGGCTATAAATTCTTTAGGAATAAAAGAAAATATTTTTATAGTAATCGTTCCGAGAGATATTAACAGAGGAAACGAAATAAAAGAAATTGCCGCAAAATTAGGCTACAATTTGCCTCTTTATATGGAATATGAAACAAACTCAGAAGACGGAATTATAATAAATACGATTGGCGAGCTTTTAAATTGGTATAAACTTTCCGATTTGGTTATAATGGGAGGAACTTTTATTGGAAATGTCGGCGGGCATAATATTTTGGAAGCGATTTATTTTAAGAAACCCGTTATTGTCGGAAGATATATGTATAATTTTATTGAAATATACGAATACATGAAAGAATGCGTTTTTAATTGCGAAGACAAAAATAAACTTGCAGAAGTAATAAAATACGCTTACGAAAATAAAGATATTAGAGATTCAATTTCAGAAAAAGCTTATAATTTGCTTATACAAAATAACGGCGCTTCAAAAAGAACTATGGATATTATAAATAAATTTCAAGGAATACAAAATTAAATATTTAAGTTAATATAATCGCTTGCGCTATATAAAGAGCCTATAACCAAAGCGGGAATATTTTTTTCTTTTGATAATTTTTGCATATATTTTACAGCTTCGTTAAAATTTTCTATATGAATTATATTATCTCTTTCTTTTAAGTATTGATAAGTTTTATAACTGTCATTTTCTTTATAATTTGTATTTGGCGAACTTACTATAATAAAAGAGTCGCTATTTTGTAAAATTTCGCACATTCCTTTTATATCTTTTTCGCTTAAAGGCGCAAAAAGTATTATAAGATAATCATACCATTTATAAATTGTTTTTAATATTCTAAAAAGAGATTTTGAATTATGCGCGCCGTCAATTACTATATCGGGATTTCTTTGAACGAAAGTAAGCCTTGCATTTATACTAAAATTTTTTATAGAGTCGATTGCTTTATAATATAATTTTTCATTATTTATAAGCAGAGTAAAAGTTTTGAAAGCTAAAGAAATATTTTCCGATTGATGCTCTCCTAAAAGAGTAGTTTCAAATTTATATTTTTTTTCATTTTCAATATAATTGAATTTAAGTATTTTATTTGTGTTTGAAATTATATCGACATCAAAATCTTTTTTGAAAACATATAATTTTGATTTTTTTTCTTTTGAAATTTTTTTAATTATATTTATAGATTCTTTTTCTTGCGCCGCCGAAACGACTAAAGAATTTTCTTTTATTATTCCCGCCTTCTGCTCCGTTATCTCTTCTATAGTATTTCCTAATATTTCCATGTGGTCGTAAGATATTGAAGTTATTACGCTTATAGAAGAATCTACAATATTTGTGCAATCTAATTTTCCGCCAATTCCAACTTCAATGCATGCATAATCTACATTTTGAATATAAAAATAATATAATCCGATTATAGTAAATATTTCAAAAACAGTTATATTATATATTTTGTTTTTTTCTAAAATATTTTTTATTTTTTTAGTTATACTTATAAAGTCCTCTTCGCTTATCCATTGATTATTTATAGCTATTCTCTCTCTGACATTCATTATATGAGGAGAGACGAAAGAAGCGGTTTTATACCCAGCGGACTTTAGCATATTCGATAAAACTAAAGTAGTAGAACCTTTGCCTTTAGTTCCCGTTATATGAATAATCTTAAAAGTTTGTTTATATCCTAAAATATTTAAAATTTCTTTAACATTATTAATATGATTAAAACTATTTTTATGCAAATTTTTTTTACCCATAAAAGAGTAAATATAATTTAAAGCTTCGTTTATATTATTCATTTTATAATTAATTAAGTGCAAGACTCACAAACCTCTTCAAGCTCAAAATTCGATTTAGGAGTTTTCATATAATATAAAGTTTTAAGTCCTAAATCCATAGCGTATTGAATATCATCCCAAAGTTCTTTTGCCGATTCTGGTTTAATATAATAAAGATTTACCGATTGCGATTGGTCTATATATCTTTGTCTAACTGCAGCAAGCTCTATAATATTTTTTGCAGGAATAGTCCAACATCTTTGATAATAATCTCTATTCTTTTTAAGATTAGGCGCTAAAGAAGGCAAGGTTTGAATTCCTTCTTCTACAAAAAATAAATCTACTATAGGCTCTATGCTTTCCGTTGCCGAAACGCTTTTTCCCGAAGTCGCTGTCGGAGCTATAGCGCCATGAAAAGAAAATCTAACGCCGTAATTTTTTATATCTTCTGCGAGTTTATCCCATTTTTCAGAATCGGTTTCAATATTAAGAATATTTTTTTTATTATTTAAAATCGACAAATGAAAAGGAGTTTTTCCTTCTTTCCATTTTGATTCGTAAAAAGTTTTATAAGGTCCTCGCTCTTTCGCTAAAATATTTGAAGCTTCGTAAATATGATAATATAAATCGTCAAAAACTTTATTTGTGAACTCTATCGCTTCTTTGTCGGTATATTTTAATTTATTTGACGCTAAAAGATTCGCATAATTTATAACGCCAATTCCAATTGGACGATTTTTTTTATTTGCAATCTCGCCTTCTTTTACGGGATAAAATTGAGCGTCTATTATATTATCGCATCCTCTCAATAAAGTATAGCAGAAAGATTTTTTCTTTTCGGGCTTAAAATTAACCCAAGACATTAAATTTACAGAAACCAAATTGCATATTCCAATCTCTCCGCTTTTTTTTCTTTGAATTATCTCATAACTTCCATCTTCGTTTACTACATATTTTTCTTCTAAAAGTTTTGAAGGAAAAGACGGAATTACAATTTCTTGACAGAGATTTGAAGCGCCAACAAATTTATTAACCATATTTTGTTCGTTTATATTATCAACAAAAGTTAAATATATATTTCCCGTTTCCTGACGAACTTTCAATATTTGAAATAATAATTCTTTAGCTTTTATTTTCTTTTTTCTTATTGAAGATTTGCTTTCATAATAAACATAAGCTATATTAAAATTTTCTCCGTATTCTTCGTTAAGTAATGGAGTTTCTTTAGGGTCGAATAAAGTTATATATTGGTCTTTATTTACTCTCTCTCTAAAAATATTGCTAATTCTTATTGAATATACTAATTTTCTCGCTCTCGTATCTTCCGTTCCGCCCGCGTCTTTAAGCATTACTAAATCCATAACATCCATATGCCACCAAGGAAAAGTTATAACGCATGCTCCTTTACGAACTCCGCCTTGATTAAACGATGAAATTGTCTGCTCTACTCTCTTTATAAAAGGAATAGGTCCGTCCGAGCGTCCTCTATTAGTTTGAATGCTTGAGCCTGAAGCCCTTATAAAAGAAGCGTCATAAGCGATTCCGCCCGAAAATTTTGAATATAAAGCCATATTGCCATCAGTTTGATTTAAACTCCAAGTGTCGTCATCGGGAGTGTTTAATATGCAGCTTGCAAGTTGAGCTTTTACCGTCATACTATTTGCAATTCTTGGCGTGGCAAATGTAACTTCATGTTTTGAAAGCATATCGTAAGTTCTTTTTATATATTTTAATCTATCGTTTCTGCTTTTTTTAAAAATTTCTTTTTTATCGCCTTTATAAATATCGTCATAAAAAGAAAACATAGCGGCAACCATATAAGTTATTTGAGGAAGTTCCAATTTTTTATTTCCGATTGCTTTGCAGTATTTTCTATTGAATATCGCAAGTCCTTTATAAGTAAAAAGCAAATCTCTATTTGGCTCTATCATTGAATTTATTTTATCCAATTCTATGTCTGAAAAATGTTTTATAATTTCTTTATCGTATATTTTGTATTTCAACCCTTTTTTTAAGAAAGTTTTTATATGAGGATAAGCGCCTATTTTTTTTAATCCCGCCGTTTCTTTATATATTTTCATTAAATAAAGTTTTTCGGCTATAGTGTCGTATATCGGATATAGCGGACTTATTTTATTTACGGCAGTATTTATAAGCTCGTCATATAAAACTTCAATTTTCATTTTATCGTTTATTTTTATATTAAGTCCTTGAAGTAAAGCGTTTGTAAAAACTTCTTTTCCTTCGGTAGCCCAATTAATAACTTTTTTTAATTTTTCTTCGTTGAAAGGCTCTTCTCTTCCGTCTCTTTTTATAATAATATGTTTTTTATCTTTAGTTAATTCAATCATAATCTGCTCCAATTATAAGTCGTTTTTAAGCGTTCCTTTTTGATAAGATATATTTGTCGCTTCTTGTAAAGCTGCATTTTGTTTATTTATATCTCTATAAGTATTAAACCAATCTATTATATCGGATTTTTTTTCTTTCAAATATTCCGTTTCAATTCCAATATCTCTAAGTCGAACTCCCGCCCAATATTTAATAAAATGTTCGCTTATAGAAGAGTTTATTCCCAAAACATCTCGCTCGTCAAATAAATATTTCGCCCATTTAATCTCTTCGGCAACCGTATAATCCGTCATTTCTTTAGCCGTCTTATCAAACCATCCGTTATCGAATAAATGTTTAAATCCTTGACTTCCGTCTTTTCTAAGTATCGACAAAACATTTTTTCCCGTAGGAACATGAACATTTAATTCGTCATGAGCTATAAGTTTTATTGTTTTTGTAAATCCTGTAATCGCATCGCCATAGCTATTATTAATTGTAAAAGTCACCAAAAATGAAAAAGGAAATTTAACGCTTTCAAGCAAATATATTCCCGTTAGCAATTTCAAAACCGCTTGCTTTTTTTCGTCCAAAGTTGCGTTGGAAGTTTCAATATTGCATAGAGTATCAACGCAATCGAAAAGTTCAACTTCTTTCTCCATTCTATGTTTTACAAATTCATCGTTGTAAACCAAATCCAAAGTCTCGGTTGCCTGCTGAGCAAAAACTTCCGAAAGTCCATAAGAATAAGACTCTGCATGAATAACTTCTTCTATGGCGATTCTCGAATATAAAATAGACCAAATAGAACTTGAAACTATTCTATTTAAAATTGACGCAAATCCGCTCGTCACTCCGCTATCCATTAAAGTTTGATAAGCGATATTTAATTTAAAAGCCCTTTGAGCGTCTTCAGGCAGAGAAGAAAATCTTGTTTTATCCGATTTATAATCTACCTCTTTTGAAAACCAAGTATTTCCTTCGCTCGCTTCTTTTAATTTTCTTGCAACCTCATGGCTTATAGAATCTATTCTAATATAATGCCCAAAGTCTCCAAAAAATATTTTTTCATTCTCGGGCTTTTTATCTATATCAATTACTTTCATTAAAATTAATACCTCTTCAATAAATTAACATAATAAATATAATATTCTATTTATATTTTTTAATTTGTCAAATTTTTATTCGTTTTTGTAGTGATATGAAAGATTTGCATATTAAATAATGATTATAGAGATATTAAAAATACATAACCGTTAGATAATTACATGTCCGATATAGGAAAAATCATAAAATTCATCGATTCTATAACTTTAAGCAAAGCGTAAGCCGTATCAAGCGAAGTCATACATGGAATATTATTTTCCGCTGACGCTCTTCTTAATTTTAAACTGTCAGAGTGAGTTTGATTATCGTTTTCTATAGTGTTTATAACATAATCAACTTTTCCAAATCTTATAATATCGATTATATTTTCAAATTTGCTTTCGTATATTTTTGAAACTTCTTTAACATATAAACCGTTTTCTCTCAAAAAATCTGCAGTTCCTTTTGTGGCGTATATTCCGTATCCGATTGCGAAAAATCTTTTTGCCAAATCCAAAACCTCGTTTTTATGATTGTCGGATATAGTAAGCAAAACATTTCCATGAAGAGGAATTTTCATTCCGCTCGCTCTCAATGCCTTATATAAAGCTTTTTCAAAATTAATGTCAAAGCCTAAAGCCTCTCCCGTGCTTTTCATTTCTGGACCAAGCAAAGTATCTACGCTCGTTAATTTTGCAAAAGAAAATACGGGAGCTTTAACGAATACTTTATCTCTTTCTTTCAAATACAGATTTTTATAACCTTGTTCTTTAAGCGATTTTCCCAATATGCACATAGTCGCTATATTTGCCATTGAAACATTAGTTATTTTGCTTAAAAAAGGAACTGTTCTACTGCTTCTTGGATTAACCTCCAAAACATAAACATGCTCGTTTTTATCGATTATAAATTGTATATTATAAAGCCCTATAAAATTAAATCCCTTTCCTATTTTTTCCGTATATTCTATTATTGTATCTTTTGCTTTTTTAGATATTGTTTGAGTCGGATAAACGCTTATAGAATCTCCCGAATGTATTCCCGCTCTTTCAATATGTTCCATTATTCCAGGTATAAATACATTATTTTTACTGTCGGCTATAGCGTCAGTTTCAACTTCCTTGCCGATTATATATTTGTCGATAAGTATAGGAGCTTTATTGCTTACTTCTTTAACTGCCGTAGACATATATTTTTTTAAAGCTTCATCATTATTTACTATTTCCATAGCGCGTCCGCCCAAAACATAACTTGGACGAACCAAAACAGGGTAGCCGATTTTTTTAGCTATTATTAAAGCTTCTTTTACGGTAAATGCTGTCTCTCCCATAGGTTGCGGAATATTTAATTTTTTAAGCATCTTTTCAAATTCATGTCTGTCTTCGGCTTTATTTATACTTTCAAGCGAAGTTCCTAATATATTAACTTTATGTTTAGTAAGTTTTTCAGCTAAATTAATAGCCGTTTGTCCGCCAAATTGAACTATAACGCCTTTAGGTTTTTCAAGCTCTATTATATGCATAACATCTTCTATGATTAATGGCTCAAAATAAAGTTTATCGGAAATTGAAAAATCTGTTGAAACTGTTTCGGGATTATTGTTTATAACTATAGCTTCGTATCCTGCATTTCTTATGGTCATAACCGAGTGAACGGTTGAATAATCAAATTCTATTCCCTGCCCGATTCTTATCGGTCCCGAGCCTAATACTATGATACTTTCTCTTTCGCTTTTATGAGATTCGTTTTCCGTTTCGTAAGTGGAATAAAAATAAGGAGTTTCGCTTTCAAATTCTCCCGCGCATGTATCAACCATTTTATAAACGGGAATTATATTATTTTCTTTTCTCAAATTATAAATATCGATTTCTTCGACATTCCAATTTCTTGCTATATATCCGTCTGAAAATCCATGCTTTTTGCATTCTCTCAATACTTCTATATTCATAATATTTGATTTTAATTTTTTTTCCAAATCAATTATGTTTTTTATATAGTTTAAAAAGAATCTGTCTATATGCGTTATATTAATAATCTCTTCAATATCTTTGCCTCTTCTTATAAGTTCCGCTATTATAAACATTCTTAAATCGTCTCTTTTCTCTATTCTCTCCCATAATTTTTTTGTAGTATATTTTGACAAATCTTTATTTTCTATATGGTCGCATTTTATTTCAAGCGAACGAACGGCTTTCAAAAAAGACTCTTCAAAATTTCTGCCAATGCTCATAACTTCGCCTGTCGCTTTCATTTGAGTTCCAAGTTGTCTGTCGGCGTTTGGAAATTTATCGAAAGGAAGACGCGGAAATTTTGTAACTATATAATCAATCGAAGGCTCAAAACATGCAAAACTTTTTTTTGTAATCGGATTTATTATTTCGTCTAAAGTCATTCCAACCGCTATTTTTGCGCTTATTTTTGCAATCGGATAGCCCGTAGCTTTGCTTGCTAGAGCGCTTGAACGGGAAACTCTCGGATTAACTTCTATAATATAATAATTAAAACTTTTAGGGTCTAAAGCGATTTGAACATTACAACCTCCGCAGATTTTCAAAGCCCTTATAATTTTTAAACTTACATTTCTTAAAGTTTGATTTTCAACATCGCTTAAAGTTTGACAAGGAGCTACAACTATGCTATCTCCCGTATGTATTCCAACAGGGTCTACATTTTCCATATTGCATACAACTATAGCGTTATCGTTATTATCTCGCATTACCTCGTATTCTATTTCTTTATAACCCGCTATACTTTTTTCAATTAAACATTCGCCTACGGGACTAATTTTTAATCCCGTTTCGCATATATCAATAAGTTCTTTTTCATTTCGGGCGAATCCTCCTCCCGTGCCGCCAAGAGTATATGCTGGACGAACTACCAAATGATAACCAATTTTATTTGCAAACTCTAAAGCTTCTTCGACTTTATGAACTATAGCGCTTTCTGGGACAGGTTCGTTTATTTTATTCATAAGCTCTTTAAAAAGTTGTCTATCTTCGGCGCAATTAATGGCATTTAAATCAGTGCCTAAAACTTCAATATTATTTTCTTTTAAAATGCCCGAATTGGCAAGCTCGACTACTAAATTGAGCCCCGTTTGTCCGCCCAAAGAACCTAAAATTGCTTGAGGACGCTCTTTATAAATTATTCTTTTTGCAAAATCTAAATTTATAGGCTCTATATATATTTTGTCGGCAATTGCTCTATCTGTCATTATTGTCGCGGGATTTGAATTAATTAAAATTACTTGATAGCCTTCTTCTTTAAGAGATTGGCATGCTTGAGTTCCCGCATAATCAAATTCTGCGGCTTTT